>OGCZ01000052.1_pt1 | contig 123102 bp, 100 predicted proteins | sample 1570211 | NCBI WGS metagenome assembly OGCZ01 (sample SAMEA2582158, study PRJEB24529) | metagenome | biome: Human gut stool | place: China | collected 2011 | reverse complement strand
CGCGACCCCCTCCTTGGCAAGGAGGTGCTCCACCACTGAGCCACTCGCGCATATTGTATTGTGTGTTTCGATTTATTTCTCGTGAACACAAGTGATATAATACACGTTAATATGTAATATGTCAACCCTTTTATTTTAATATTTTTAAATTTTTTGAAAATATTTGAAGGAAAATATAGATAAATATGGAAATTTAAAATTTTATTTTCATATTGCATTTTTTTAGTCTTGATTATATTATTAAATATCTGATATGGAAACAGCTGATTGTAATTAATCTGTATACAATATGTTAATGTTGAATTAATTCTTATAAATAATATATCTGCTTTAAGAATTTTTTATTATCTGTTATCCAGTCAGTTATTATTAATATAAGGAAAGTGTGAAGTATATGAAATATAAAATGGCTGTATTTGATTTAGACGGAACATTGCTTAATACATTGGAGGATCTGGCAGATGCGGTGAACTATTCTCTTGCACAGTTTGGTATGCCTCAAAGAACTATAGAAGAAGTAAGGAATTATGTTGGTAATGGAATTCGTCTTTTAATAGAAAGAAGTGTTCCTAATGGAACCGATTTGCCGGTTATAGATAATGTGTTTGAATGTTTTAAGAAGTATTATCAGGAACATTGTAATGACAAGACAAAGGCATATGATGGAATTATTGATATGCTTAAAGAATTAAAGCAGTCAGGGATTAAGCTTGCAGTGTTGTCTAATAAAGCACAAAATGCTGTGACTAAATTATGTGATATATATTTTGATAATCTTCTTGATATTACATTTGGTGCAAGAGAGGGCATAGCAAAAAAGCCCGCTCCGGATGCCTTGTTAGAATGTGCTGCAATAGCAGACATTGCATTAGAAGATATAGCTTATATTGGAGATTCAGATGTAGATGTGCTAACAGCACGAAATGCAGGGGTTGACTGCATAGCTGTATCGTGGGGCTTTAGGGATAAAGGAGTGTTAATTAAGGCAGGAGCTGATAAAATAGCAGATAATATACAAGTTTTAAAGGCAGAACTTTTATAGTCAGATTGAATAAAATATATTAAAATTTCAATTGCGAAATATATTATAATATGATAAGATACATACAGAACGAATGTTTGGAAAATATGTTCTGTATGTATCTTTTTTATTATTATCGAAAGAAGGTGGGAGTTGTGGTTATTAAAGAAGACCTAAGTATTATGGATAAGCTGACGATTTTATCTGATGCTGCAAAGTATGATGTATCGTGTTCGTCAAGTGGCGTTGAACGTGGTAACAATGGTAAAGGCATAGGCAATTCTAAAGCGTGTGGAATATGCCACAGCTTTAGTGCAGATGGCAGGTGTATTTCTCTTTTAAAAATACTTCTTACCAATGAATGTATATATAACTGCCGCTACTGCATTAACCGTTCGTCTAATGATGTTGTGAGGGCTACATTTTCGCCTGAGGAGATATGTGAGCTTACTATGCAGTTCTACAGACGTAATTATATAGAAGGATTGTTTTTAAGTTCAGGTATAATTATCAGTCCGGATGAAACAATGAAGAGAATGTTAGAAACGGTTATTCTTCTAAGAAAGAAATATAATTTTGGCGGATATATTCATATGAAGGCAATTCCTGGAGCATCGGATGATGTCATTAAGTTCGCTGGTTGGTTTGTTGACCGTATGAGCATTAATCTTGAGCTTCCAACTAATGCAGCACTTAAAGAACTTGCTCCATCTAAATCAAGACAAAGTATTTTGCATCCTATGAATATGATTAAGAATAACATACATATGAATAGATATGAGGTTGGTATGAAGCATACGAACAATTATTTGTCAGATGTTTATAATATGTATAATACATTTTCTGATGATACAAGTAATGAGATGTTAGACACTATGTTTAATGATGGATTGGCTGCCAATAACAGATTAAACATTAATAATAGATTGAATACTGGTAATACTGAGCTATCGGCGGGACATAGATATAAAAGATATGTTCCAGCAGGACAGAGTTCACAGATGATTATTGGTGCTACCAAAGAGACGGATTACCAGCTTGTTACGATAGCACAGAATTTATATGACAAATACGATTTAAAGAGAGTGTTTTATTCAGCGTTTGTTAATGTCAATATGGATGAGTCGCTTCCACTTCAGGAAGATGGCAAGGGTGTGCCTTTGCTTAGGGAACATAGGTTATATCAGGCGGACTGGCTTATGAGATTTTATGGATTTAAGTCATATGATCTTCTTAGTGAAGACAATCCTAATTTTAACGCATTTTTAGACCCTAAATGTGACTGGGCAATACGGCACCTTGATATATTCCCAGTAGAGATTAATACAGCACCTTATGCCCTGTTATTAAAAGTTCCGGGAATAGGTGTGAAATCAGCAAGACGTATTATTAATGCAAGACGAATGTCTATATTAGATTTTACTTCTTTAAAGAAAGCCGGAGTTGTATTAAAAAGGGCTGTTTATTTTATAACCTGTAATGGCAGAATGATGAATAATATACGAATAGATCAGGATTATATTACTAATGCTCTTATTGATAATGACAAGAAGAAAATATATGACATAGAACATAAAGACTGCTATAAACAGCTTTCTTTATTTGACTGCAATGTAATATCAGAATGATACGAATGTTTTTATTATAATTGTGAATAATAAATATTAGAACAATATAAAGATACATATTAGAATAAAATAATATATTTATCAGGATAATTATAGAAGAATTTGTAATTTGAAATATTTATATGGAACATAGAGATAGAATAAAGATTAGTAAGAAGAAAGGATATGATCAGCCAGTATTACTACCAGCTGATTAGTTAAGTGCATAGTATTATGGATGTTTATTTATGTGATAATTCTATAGAGGGGATATTTTCAGCAATATATAAAGCCTGGGAGGCAGGAACAAGCCATACTGATGTAAGATGTGCAGATGTTGTTTCTAACTATTCATTATTTGAGAACTATATAAATATCAGGACAGATTTAACCTTATCAGATAAAGTTGCCAATACAATAAAGCTAAAGCTGTCTAATGATATATATGAGATGATATTTACTGTTGCACAGTCAATCGCAGATAATAAGGCCTCAGTAATTTATCATTGTTTGCAGAGAATGTTTAAATATGGAACTTCAGTATTGCATAACATTAATGATGAATACATATTCCAGTTTAATAAAATATATAAAAAGGCAGCTAATGAAGCACACTTTTATATAGAGATACTTCGATTTAATGAAAATGCTAATGGTTTTCTTACAGCCAGAATAGAACCTGATAATAATATTATATATATGATTATTGATCATTTTAATGACAGACTGCATTGCGAGAATTTTTTGATATATGATGTCAGGAGAAATATTGCGTATATACATATGAATAATAATACAGCATTTTTTTATAATGATTATAATAATGAATTATTAAAACAGCTTGATGATTTTTCAGATAATGAAAATGATATTCAGAATTTATGGATAAGATTTTATAATACTATAGCAATAAAAGAACGTGTCAATTATAAATGCCAGATAAATATGCTTCCATTAAAATATAGGAAGTATCTGCCAGAATTACCTATAAAAAAGGGGATCCCACCAAACAATAATTAATAACTAATTATCATCCAGCGGGATATTGGGGAATTGTATTGAGCTCATATCAAGCTCTTTCGATTGTTATTATAACACATAGCAGATAATTGAAAAGTACTATCTTTTTCCTAGTACTATCAATTATAATATATATTATATAATAATACTAATGATTTGATGTTTAATTCAATTCATTAGTATATTTATGCGTTGATACTTATGATACTATAGTCAACAGCCTGTTTGTATGTATCAGAGTTAATTATTTTATCATATCTTGTAATCCATTTGGTTGTTATTCCAGCGTAGCTTGCAACCAGATCTTTTGAAGCTCCACCCGATAACATATAACATATTGCGGCGTGACGAAGGGTCTGCATTGTGAATTTGTTATTTAACATCCCTTTTTCTATATTAAGTTTACAATATTTTTCAAGAAGTCTTTCTGTGTCCCTTAATTTAATTCGTGTTTTTCTTTTATTAATAAATATTGCACCTTCTATTATATTATTATTACATATATATCTGTCTAATAATACAGCAACATCATCCGGAACTTTAATTATTCTTGATATACGATTATTGCCTTTTGGAGGATAATTAATATACATTTCGTCATTGGAATTAATTGCAATATATTCTTTATTAAGGCTGCATATTTCAGTGTTAGTCAATGCACATTTGACGGCAAGGGATAATATTAAAAATGCTTTCTCATCATTATTTTGTTGTATTGTTTCCATAATATTGTTTATTTCATTAAGTGTTGGTATATCATTGTCTGTTAATAACTTATCTTCTTCTGGAATAGAAATTTCCTTGAAATAATTAGTATATTCCTTTCCGTGATTACTCATATTAAATTCAATAAAATTACATACAGATCTTATTACGGATAATCTCATTACACCGGTAGAGTATTTTAATTGATTTTTGCTTATCTTATTTAATATATGTTCATAATAAGTCACAGCATCAGTATGACTTAACTCTAATGGGTCGTGGCCAACTACTTTATCAAAATTCTTTACAACATTCCAATATTCTTTTCGTGTACGAGCTTTTAAATTAGTTTCGTAATATATCCAAATAGTATTCTTAAATGTATCAGAAATCATAACATAAATACCTCTTATATCTTTTCAACACAACAAAATAATCTTATCTGTGTGCTATTGATTTTTTACATAATATATAATACAATATATGACGACATATGTCTATATGTTAACCAAAACTCACACCACCACTCTACTTCAAAATAAACACAACAACAACCAAAGTAATTAAGAAAAGCTTCCTGGTGTGAACCTACTATTTGATTTTTGTGTTTATATTTTTTATAATTGTGAGTACAATTACTATATAAATTGTTAGATATAATTAATCGAAGATTATGCTATTTACATAAAGAGCAATAACACACTGGACAGACTATATTATAATCATCTATCCATATTCTACTCTTCCACTATCTGCCAATTAATATATAGAATAAAATGAAAATTATATTTGTTGTTATATAAGGAGATATATTATGGAACAATACTCTCGCCGATTTATTGAAGAATTAGCTAATCACATTGATCCAGTTATTATTGATTATTTCAATAAGAAAAGAAATTTGTTAAACTTCTCTGCTGAAAATGTAGCTGAGTTAATTGATGAAACTCTTATGGAATATCTTGATGGAAAGACCAGCCGTGAAGATTTAGTACCTATAATTAATAAGGTAAAGAAATCACGTTTACAAAAAAGATCACGTTGGTACAAATCATACATTAATGATATTGATACAATCAGCATTGACGATGCCAAACACCCTTTAGCTACTGTTGTTGCTATGGCAAAGACTCTTCCTGTTGAAGATTATACTAAAATGTTTGGAGATAAAGATTTACAGGAAATTATCGAAGATAAGAAAAGAGCTGCAACAGAATGGAAAAATGATTCCAATACTCTTTTAATTGATTTCCCAGGTATTTCATCTTTTACTTATAACTCAATATATAATTCTTTAAAGAATGATTTGATTATTAGTGCTTGGAAATACATAGAAAGTGAACTTGCTGGTAATATTGACTCATACCTTCGATTATTCCCTGTTGACTTAGTTGACAAACCACTTTTCAGTCCTTCATCTTTTACATTAATGATGGAAACAGCATCTGATAATCTGCTAAAAGAAATTATCAGAGATGAAGAAGGCCGTGAACTTTTGGAAGTGACTGTCAACAGCGGCAAACTTACTCCACCAAAGGCTATGGATTCTAATGACCTGAAATTAGTTAATGCTTTTATATCTAATATTAATATGCAGGAATTCTCTAAAGAGAAATCTGTAGTAGTCGATCTTAATACTCTTGGTAAAGAAATTGTCGATTATCACGTTGGTAAAAATGTGCTCAAGAAAATTTCTAATTCTTGTAGAAAGCTTGTAGAGTACAATTTCTATTATGAGGAAGCTGGCAGTAAAATCTATTTCAACTTATTTGATAATATTGTTATCAAAGAAGATGCCGAAAGACCTTATGCCATAGCTCAATTTGGTGAGGTACTAAGTAACGCTATCATAAAGAAAAAGTTAATCTCTATAACTTCTGCTTCTTATGATGTTCTTGATAATAACCTTTCAAGAATTATATGCTATGCAATGAAATGTGAGCAGATTGCTAATCAGGAAACATTGATGAGTGAGTATAGTTATACTTACTTCCAGAAGATTGTTCGATTTAAATTAAAAAATAAAAAGAAGAACTTACAATTAATTCAGGAATCTTTACAGGAATTTGTAGATAACAATATTGTAATCGATAGCTTTGAATTAAAAAATGGTGTATTTATTATTAACTTCCTTCCATTATCGGAAGCTGAAATTCAGGATTTGAATTTTGATAAAACTAAGATGATAGACAATGCTCATTAATAGACGAAATAGGGATTTTTTATTATAATTATTTGCCGTATGTTTTTACATACGGCTTTTTTATGTGAGCCTTACAGAGAGCTCTTATGTAAGCCCTATGAAGTTCCTTTTGTACACTGTAAGTCTCACATAAGAAGCTCCTAAATTTTATAGCATACATTCTCCTAGTTCCTTTTGAAAATATGTGCAATGCAAAGAACTGCCTTTGTCTGAAACCGTATGCCAGATGTTGTAGTGGATAGATAGAATAATTACTTGCCTGCCACTCTATTTTAATCAAATCAGAAACTATAAATGTCTACATATTTATCATCATAATTAAAGTGTAGATAATTAATTGATAACTAAGAAAATTTTATTGTACTTTTTTTATTTACTTAATTATCTGTATTTCTTTAAGTTTTGTCGTGTTTTTTTTATTTTTATCAGATAAATCTTTTATATATCCCTTAAAATAGGCATTTGTTATTTTTTTATTACAATTTTACTGTTTCCAGCAGCATTTTTTAAATAATATGTTAAATTTATGTAGATATTTTTAGAGTAAAAAACTTAGTTTTTATTTTTCAATGTAGATATTTTTAGAGTAAATTTTTAAAAAGTAGATATTTTTGGAGTAAAATATCATTTTTTTATTGATTTTTCTCCAATTTTCTATTCTATTTATATATTTATATATTGTATATAAATACTTTTTCTACATTTTTTTTTTAAAATTTTATCCACAATGTCTACATTTTTGGCTTAAATACTGATTTTCCTTAAAATACCACTACCCTATGTGGATAGCTGTTAACTATATGTAGATAAAAAAGTAGTAAAATCCACAAAATATTTATTTTGACTTCTACAAAAAAAATTTTATTAAATTAAGTAGATAATTTTAGAGTAAAACACTTTGATTTTGTGGATAAGTAGACAATTTTAGAGTAAAACAAGTTAAAAAATACACTTATGTGGATAAATTTTGAGTAAAAACAAGAATTTGATTTTATTTGATAATATTGTTAAATTATCCATAAAAAGGAGGTGGGAATTTTGGATAATTTTACAAATATAGGCAAAGCTGTATTAATTCAGGCTCTTGGTATTCAGCAAAATTACACAACAATTATTGATTCTTCTGTTGAAGTTACCGATTACTCAAATGATAACTGCTCTACTTGTAAATATAAAGCAATTATCGAATCCTTCTCCAGCGATAATGATATCTACAAAATGGCTATTGATAATTGTAACAATTGTCCACATAGAATTCTCACAACTAAGAACGTAACTAAAAAGATATATCATAATGAAAAAAATCGTTATGGCTATAGACCTATGTTAAAATCAAATGCACTTAAGCTATTTATGTTATTACATTTTTATCATCCGGATCGTTTTGGGATTATAAAAGAAATTAATATCAAAGAATTGGCATCTATTCTTAAATGCAACATTAAGACGATTTGGAATAATCTTGACATATTATCATCTTATACTTATATATCATATTCCAAAACTTCATCATCTATTATTTCATTGCTTATCAATGATTATGAGAATTATTACCTTCCTGCTAACAAAAACGGCAGGGGATTTTTAGTGCTTTCTAAGGAATTAATTACTAAACTTTTTGATATTAATTCAATTGTAACATTAAGAATTTACTTGCGTGAGCTTATCAACCTTGATAGTTCTAATCTTAAGGGTCAGGCAAGCGTGGATCACAAATCAATATCTGAAATAAGACATATGCTTCCTAAGTATTGCAAGCCTTGCATTATAAAACAACATATGTCTAATTCAGATGCTGATATTTTTAATGTCACTATTAATGATAATATCATAAGATTTGAAATTTCTTCAAGATATATTGCTAAGAAGCAAAAACAAATTCTATTAGAAGAAAATATTGACCGGTTAAAGTCATTTATTAATGATTTTAATACAGTAATTCCTAACATTAACTCAGGTGATATTCCACCTGTACGTTTTAGAGAATTTATTAATATAGACACTAATATATCAAATTATAAATTGATTAAAATCAGTAAACTTGATTTGGAGGATTTAGCAAATATAGCCGTTCACTACTCTTTCGATTTATTGATGTATGCGTTAGCAGATATCTATAGACAATATATAGTGTATGAACGATCTATAAAAAATATTCCTGGTCTTGTATCAACGATAATTCGTGCTAATGTTAGTAAATTAAAAAAGGCTGCTTAAAAAGCAGTCTTATTTTCGTGTCTTGTATTCGATTTTTATATCAATATATGTGATATTCTTAATTAATTTTAATAAAAAAAGCAGGCTGCTCATTTTTTTTTATTTTCTTTTTTTCAATTTTTATGAATGATTCCTTTTATAATTTATTTAATATATAATTAAAATACTAATTTAACAAATTTTGATAACATTTATATTGAAGATTTATTAACATATGGAAACTTTTCAACCATTTTTTTATTCTTTTCGACTATAATAATTATTAAAAAGACATTTCATGAAAATAATAGACCAGAATAATAATTAATAGACTTGTTTATAAAAAAATTATTCTTCAAAAAAAAATATCCGACTTTGAATTAGTAACTAATGAACTATAAAAAATTGTTGAAAGCCTTATAAATACTGTGTCTTTGTTAATTTAATTTATCAATATATGTTAAATATATGTATTGTTATATATATTAATATGGATATAGATAGATAAATAGATAGATAGATAAATAGATAAATAGATAGATAGATAGATAGATATTTATATGATTATGATTAATAATAATAATATATCCCCAACTCCAATGTTAATATTATTAGAATTGGGGGCATAATCTATTAATTATTGGTTAGTGAATTAATAAAATCAGTTAATCTTTGATTTAAAATTTCTACTCTTATTTTTAAATCAGTATCATTTTTTATAATAGACTTGTTATTCTTAATGATATCAAAGTTTGATTCAAATAATGCAAGTGCCTGTTCTGTTTTAGCAATTGAAGATATTCTTTTTAATTCGTTATCTGAAATTGTTGTCTTGCGTTGTTCTTTCTCACGTTGCTGCTGCTTCATCTTTTCCATATTACTTTCAAGACGTGCCTTTTCCTTTTCAGCTTTGTTCTTAGCCTCAGTCATATATCGAAGTTCCTCTTCAATATCTATTTTGGAATTGGATTTATCAGTATTTGTAGAAATTTCATTTATTTTATTTTCAAGAATTTCTAAAGTTTCATTCTTTTTGTTAAGCTCTCTGGTTACTTCTTCTAATTCCTGCTTATATTTGGCAGCTTCTTTTGCACGTTCTTCAGATATTTTCTTGATAGATTGAAATTCTGCATTTTCAATGTTGCCATTTTTCTGAAGAATATTTAATATACTCTTCTGTGCATCCTCATCAAGTTTACCAAACTTATCAGCCTGGTTAAGATCTATGCCATTGTTATTGAGCAATTCACTTAATTCAGGAATAAGCTTTTCTGCTGTTGTATATTTGCGGGCTTGTCTTTCTGATATATTAAGCTGTTTGGCAATCTCTGCATTGATATTTTTTATTTCGCCGTTTAATTTTTTAGCTTCATAAAGTTCTTTTAAACGGCTTACTTCCCATCTTTTAACTTCCATTGAAGATTCTCTTACATCGTGGTTGGCTGAGATAAGCATAATTTCTTCGTCAATTTCAGTAATATCAGACTTTTCAACTTTGCAGGGAATTCCAGCAGGAAAAAGTGTCTGGTAATCCTTTTCATCCATTTCTGATATGGCGTGATATCTTCTTTCACCAGAGATAAGACGATATATATCTTTGTCAGAATCATATAATACAGATAAATTGTGTCTTAGACCGTTAACAAGTATACTTTCTTTGAGTGCATTAATGCCATCCTGTGTATACATTTCATTTTTAGGGTTAGATACAATTTTATCTTTAGGAATATATTTAAAATTGTATTGTGTCTTTGCCTGAATTTCTTTAAGTTTTTCTCCACCGTCAGAATTAAGGATACCTGTCTTAGTACCACCAGCAGTAAATGATTTCTTAGCCATTATTTCTTCTCTCCTTTAAGATATTTTGCTAATTCTCTGTAATGTTTATTATCCATAAGTCCAAGATAATTAACTAATTCTATGTAATCTTGAGCTGCGGTGCTTCTCTTATCATATGTGAGTAATGGTTCAAACAATGTATTAGATTCATTGACGGCAATGCAATTTCTTATTGACACAGGAAGGAATTTGTCACCAAACATATTCTCATAACTTTCAAACATTTGTTTATATAAGGTTGTTCTTCCTGCCACTCTGGTCATAAACATACCTGCAAATTCAATAGAAAGTGCATATTTGGCATTGAGATCTTCAATCGTATCAAAAAGTGACATTAAACCATCATATGAAAAATTATCAACACATATAGGTGTGATGATTTTATTGCTGGCACACATAGCACATGTTGTAAGGTATGATTTAAAAGGTGAGTTGTCTATTATAATATAGTCGTAATCATCTTTTAATAGACTAAGATTATGTTTAAAACATAATTCTACATTAGATTCTTTACTCTCATCGTATATTTTATATATGAGATTGTTTAATTCTCTTGAGGCACAAAGTATAGATATATTTTCATAGTCTGTTGTAGAAATGTAATTCATAACAGTAGCTTTATCATCAAACTTACTACAAAACAGCTGTTCATAGTCAATATCCTTACCTTCTTCACTTTTGCCAAACATTTTACTTGTATTCATCTGTGGATCTAAGTCTATCAATAATATAGAATAGCCAGAAATAGATAAAATCTGAGCAATTGTTATGGCTGAGGATGATTTTCCAACACCCCCCTTTTCGTTAATTAAACTTATTACTTCGCTCATTATTGACCTTCTTTCATTAAAATCTAATTTTATTATACAACAAAATTACGTTTTATCAATATAAAAGTTATATTATTTTATGATATTTATGTTAAGTTTTTTTGTGAACTCAGTTCAATTTTTTTAAATGTAGAAAAATATTTTAAAATATTTTTACTGTTATTTGTTTATTCACATTTATATATAGATATTAAAACATTATCCAATAATCTTATGTAATAAGTAAACAGGTTTCTAAATATTGATAAATAAATTTAAAATATAATAAGGTATATTTATATAATAAATAAGAATAAATTACTTAATATTTTTGATATATATTATTTTGTAGTAATCTATTATATATGCTTAGATTATTTCTTATATAATTATTTTTTAATTCAATTTTGCCGAAAGATATAAAATTAATAATAAATTCATTATTATAATTAATATATAGTCATTTCCTTTATGATTTACATTGATATCAAATTGTAATGATTGTAATAATAGATTGTAATGATAGTGCTATAAAGAATTTTAAGGATTTTTAGATTCTATATAATAAAACTCTGACATAGAAAGCACATATAGATATGCATAATATAATTGATGGATTAAGTGAGTATTTACGCATAAATAAAATAGAAAGAATACAAAAATAATAAAATGATTTATAAAAAATTATGAACTGAGTTCAAAATTATAATGATATAAATGAGTATTTATAATATCATACACAGCTAAAAGTGAACTGAGTTCAATAAATAAAATTATCTATATGAATTATATGGTGGGATTCTATGTCCAAATTATATATTTGATATTCAATTATAATTCTATATAAACAAAGCATTATGCACATATATAATATTAAGTTATCAATTTGAATTTGTTTATCAATATTAATAATCTAGTTTACTTGTTATATATGATTATTGGATAATGCTTTAATATCTATATATAATTATAAATAAAAAAATTACAGCAAATATATTATTAAATATAATTGAATTAATTCATAAAGTGGTATTATACATATTGATAAGACATATATTATAAGGAATATAATAAAGTGAACTGAGTTCACTTTATTTGAGTACTATTATTGAAAAGTGATTAATAATACATAATACCAATAATATATTTAATTATAATAAATCTAAAACAATATAATTAAATCTAAAATATTATAACTAATGAAACTTATATAATCTATACAATTATAGTAATTAGTAACGATATTACAAACAAATGTTTCAAGTTCCACGTGAAACATTTATATTGCTTTTAGATTATTAAATAATCATATATAGTTGCAGATTATATTTGCAATTATGTAACTACCACACACATTTAATTGATTTTTTATGGATATTTCAACTCATAACATTTATAATATAAGAACACTAACAGATATTGGATGATGAACAATAATAATTATTAGATAAAGCACACATCAGACGGCTGTACTTTAAAACAATAAAGTATTATTAAATGTATAATATGAGCATTAATACATATAGATTAGGCGTTGATAATTAGAATAAATACTAAAAAATTCTAATAGTTAAAGCTTGTATTTACAGGTGTAACAAGTGATAATCACTAAAATATTAATATAAATTAACTAATACTAATCAGCTGGTATGCTTTTATTTAAACATACGCATAGTTAACATATAATGAATATATTGAGGAATATAGATAATGATATATAAAGAAAGATATAAAGTAGAGTTAGAGGATATTGGAAGAGAGAATAAGATAGACAACAAAAGAATCGTTACGATTATGGAGGATATTGCTGGTTCTCATTCAGATAAGGTTGGATTGGGGGTATCGGCATCTGCTATTAATAAAAAGGCGTGGGTATTGCTGGATTGGAAGATAAAAATCCTTAAAAGACCAGCTTACAATGAATATATAGATGCAAGCACATGGTCTAGAAAGTCTGATAGACTATGTGCATTTAGGGATTTTGAATTATACGACCAGAATGGTGAGTTATGTGCAATAGGTACTTCAAGATGGCTATATATGGATTTGGTAAGACGCAGACCTATTATTTTAGACAACAAAATGAACGATATATACGGTACTGAAACAGAAAAAAATGTATTCGATGAGGAGATAAAGAAGATAGAGCTTCCTGATTTGGATAATCTGCCAGATAACATTATGGTTACAGAAAAGCCATATTTAATACAGAGAAGAGATATTGATATTAATGGACATTTACATAATGTCAGCTATTTGGAAGCAGCATTAGAAGCTGTTCCAGAAGATATTTATAAAAATGTAGATTTTAACTATATAAGGATTGAATATAAAAAAGAAATTATGCAGAATGATAACATAAAAATAAAATGTCTTACAGATAATAATTATAACTGCCTTGTCATATTTGAAACAGATAATAAAATGAATGCAGTAGTTGAATTGAAATTATTATAGGTAATTATATAGAAAAAGTAATACTGTTGAAATTAAAAAGTATAATTATGTTGAAATCACAGTATATAACTGTATTTGTAATATAAAACTATATTATGTGACATAAATCCAATATTGTATTAAAGAATATATTGTAATATAAACATTATGTTTAAATGATAAAATAGATGATATAATATGACTACTTCGTAGTCACTTAGAAGTTTCTTCGAAACTTCATATGCGTGGAAAAGCAACGCAAGGCATATGATATAATATGACTACTTCGTAGTCACTTAGAAGTTTCTTAGAAACTTCGGATGCGTGGAAAAGCAACGTAGAAATTATGATATAATATAAATTATAAAATAAATGTATAATAACAATATAAGCTTAAATACAGTTAGAAATTGATTGAATAGAGTAGTTTACGATTAGACCAGTTATTGATATATAAACTTAAATATAGTTAGAAATTGATTAATGGATTTATAATTTAAAAGCTAACAGATTGATAGATTAATAAATAAAAGAGGAGCTGATAATAATGGGATTTATTAATAAAGAAAAGGTCTTAAGAGGTGTTGGTAAAGCTGTTGACGTCACTAATAATGCGGCGGATAAGGTTACAGATTATGTAAAAGAAAATGAACTGGATAAGAAGGCTAAAAGTATGGCTGATGAATTTGGTGATGCAATGAAATCAGTAGGAAAGAGCTTAGAAGATACATTTTCTAATATAGTAGGAAAGAAGTAAATATTTCAAATAAAACAATGCAAATAGAATGATAGACAAAATTATTAATACCAAGTTCACAATAATTCAGAGTAAATATTATTAAATATATTTTAAGCATCTGGATTCACGGAGGATTTAATGGATATATTTGATATAATTGGTCCGGTTATGGTTGGACCATCAAGTTCACATACAGCGGGTGCGGTAAGGATTGGATATATATCCCAGAAGTTGATGGGAGAACAGATAAAGGAAGCAAATATTTTGCTGTATGGTTCTTTTCTTGATACAGGAAAGGGACACGGAACTAATAAGGCTATAGTTGCAGGACTACTTGGAATGCAGCCTGATGATATGAGAATACCACATAGTATGGAGATTGCCGAAAAAAAAGGAATAAAGGTGACATTTGGAAAATCAACGCTGAAAGAAGCACATCCTAATAGTGCACAGATTATATTAACAAGTATTTCTGGAAAGCAGCTTGAGGTTGTAGGTGAGTCACTTGGTGGTTCAAGAATAAATATCGCACAGATTGATGGAATAACAACGAATTTTTCGGGAGATTATCCAACTTTAGTTGTGCATAATCAGGATCAGCCGGGGCACGTTAGTGAAGTGACATCAATGCTTGCACACAAATCCGTGAATATTGCAACTATGCAGTTGTATCGTTCTAACAGAGGCGGTGATGCAGTAATGGTTCTGGAATGTGATCAGGAGATACCACGCGAAGGCATAGAATGGCTCAAAAAGGTTGAAGGAATAACTAAAGTAACATATTTATCGCAAAAGGGAGATTAAATAATGAATTATCATTCTATAAATGATTTGGTGGAATTATGTCATAAGAACAATGCACAGATATGGCAGGTTATTATGATGGATAATGCACACGAGCGTATGGTTTCCGAAGATAAGATTTTTGAAAATATGCGTCTGATGTATAAAGCTATGAAAACTGCAGATAATAATTATGATAAATCTCTTAAGTCACCAAGCCGGATGGCAGGTGGTGACGGAGAGCTGATGTATCAATATAACAAATCAGGCAGGAATATATGTGGAGATTTTGTAGGAATGGTTATGGAAAAAGCTCTTAAAATGGGAGAGTCTAATGCGTGTATGCGTAGAATAGTAGCTGCACCTACAGCGGGGTCTTGCGGAGTAATTCCAGCGGTATTTATATCATATGAAACATATTTTAAGGCACTTGAAGATGATATGGTTAAGGCGTTGCTGATTGCTTCAGGAATTGGAGCAGTTATAGCAGAAAATGCTTCTATAGCCGGGGCATCAGGAGGCTGTCAGGCAGAGATTGGAAGTGCAAGTGCAATGGCGGCGGCAGGGTTGACATTTCTTCAGGGAGGAGATAGCCTGCAGATAGTTAATTCGAGTGCATTGGCATTAAAGAGTATGTTAGGTCTTGCATGTGATCCGGTATGTGGACTTGTAGAAGTTCCTTGTATTAAAAGAAATGTTGCGGGAGCTATGAATGCAATAACGGCTGCACAGATGTCTATGGCAGGTATTAAAAGTGTAATATCACCAGATGAAGTTATTGATTCAATGCAGAGAATTGGTGCAGCAATGCCATCAAGTTTAAAAGAAACAGCCAGAGAAGGTCTTGCTATAACACCAACGGCAGAATTAATTAAAAGAGAGCTTGACAAAGTGACAGATTAATTATTATAATAATAACACAGGACAATAAATCATTAAAAAAGTATAAAAAATACAATTTTTCAGTTGCTATATTAAAAGTAACCTATTATAATATGTAAAAGTGTCAGGCAGATATTAATAATTGTTTTATATGTTAATATTTAACTGATAAGAAAGATTTTATTATTTAATGTTAATTTAGGTTAATTATTAATTGACAATATTTAATAAGATATTATAATAAATAGTGTCAGGTTATGATATTTGAAAGTTAGATGATGTTTGTTTGGTTATATTTTTGAGAACCTGATACTAAGTTTAATTTGGACGAAAGTATATTGGACAATCTCCAAAGCCAATATGCTTGACTATATTTCTATCCCCTCTACTCATCCCCGGTCACCCCAGACCGGGGAACTTTTTTATTTATAGAACACTTGCTGAATGGGATTAATTTATATCTAATAATACAGGAAAATATGTGCAAAAAGAGTAGAAAAATGTAGGACATTTACATTTATTTATGTTATAATACTCCAGCAATATGAAATGATATATTCTATGTTATATAAGAAACTAGGAGGTTATGGTATGGAAGATACAACAAAGGTTGATGCTGAATCTACGATGCCTGAAGCAGATAGTGAGGAAGCTGTATCAGAATTGGATAAGAAGGTAAAAGTTCCAAAGCCTAAAAGATTTGGAAAGAAGGAATCAGCTAAGCAGCCTGTAAAAGATAAATTGAAAGCTGACAAGCCTAAGGTTGTTAAGAGTAAGCCTAAGAAGCCAGTTAAGAATAAGGATATTTCTAATAGTAATAACACATCGAATGGGCATAGACAGCCGGGGTTTAAGATGAGTATTAAAGCAAGACTTATAGCTAGTTCTGTTCTTCCTACAGTTGTGGGTATTACAGTAGTGCTTATTATTGCAATTGTTAATATGTCAGCTGGTATGAATGCAGAGGCATCTAATGGACTTGTGCTTCTAGCAGAGGCAACAAAGTCAAGTTATGATAATACATATTCTGGTGATTGGCGTGTCGATAATAATGGCAACATTTTTAAAGGTGATACTAATCTTTCACAGAAGCAGGACGGAATTGATAAGTTTACAGATGATAATGATGCAAATATTACAATTTTTTATGGTGTTGATTCCAAGGTAACATCATTAAGAGATTCTAATAATAAGAGAATGTTAAGCCTTAAAGCACCAGATTCAGTATGGGAAAAGGTTAAGACAGGAGAGACATATAAATCAGATCATATCGATATTGATGGAGTTGATTATACAGGTGTATATCTTCCATTAAAGAATTATAACGGCAATATTGTGGGTATGTTATTTGCTGGAGAACCAAGAACAGATATAACATCATTTATTATACAGAAGGTTATAGCACTTGTGGGAGTAACAATTATTGTTCTTTTAGTAATAGCAGTGATAACATTGATACTTTCCAGAAAAATTGCTAATGCTTTAGTGACAGTCAACAGATTATTTGTTTCCCTGTCTAATGGTGATTTAACTATGAAGGTTGATCCTAATATGTTAAAGCGTAATGATGAGATTGGAGAGATGGCGGGTTCTGTACAGGCACTTATCAGCAAACTTAATGGTATTGTGACAGAACTTACAGAATCAGCAGATCAGTTATATAAGTCTGGAGATGAGATGGCGGCTACAGCGAGCCAGTCAAGTAAGGCTACAGAAGAAATATCAAGTGCAGTTGAAGATATATCAAAAGGAGCTGTATCGCAGGCAGAAGAAATCCAGAATGCTTCTTCGCATATTGCTAATATGGGCAAGCTTATTGAGGAGATTGTTGAGAAGGTATCTAATCTTACACAGGCGGCTAATGTTATGGGTAACGCAGGTGATACTTCAATGAATACTATGGTTGAGTTATCTGAGTCTAATGACCATACTACAGAAGCAGTTAATAAGATTGCAGATCAGATTGAGCTTACTAATGAATCAGTTGGCAAGATTGGAGAAGCAGCTGCATTTATTACTAATATAGCAGATCAGACAAGTCTTTTAGCACTAAATGCTTCAATTGAATCAGCAAGGGCTGGTGAAGCAGGAAAAGGATTTGCAGTTGTTGCATCTGAGATACAGAAGCTTGCATCACAGTCAGATGAAGCGGCTGGTGAGATTAAGCAGATAATTGAAAAGCTTAAGCAGGAATCAGAAAAGACTGTGGAGGAGATGAATTCTACAAAGCTTCTTATTAATGAGCAGGTTGTTAAGCTTAATGCGACAAGGGACAGTTTTGTTGATGTTAGTGATGGTATTAATGTATCAAGACAGGAGACGGCAGCAATTGAGATTAATGCAGGTTCCTGTGATGATGCAAGACAACAGGTTAATGATGTAATAGCTAATCTTTCAGCTATTTCTGAACAGAATGCTGCATCAGCAGAAGAAACAACAGCTTCAATGCAGGAGCTTACAGCTACAATTAGTATGCTTTCAACAACTGCTAATGATTTGATGAAGATATCAGAGAAGCTTAACTCAGAAATGAAGTTCTTTAAGATATAGTACATAAGCAGATATGTGAATTATAATCATCTGTTTAGTGCATAAATAATAAAAAATGCCGCATTAATGTGGATATTCCATAACTTGGAATATGTTACACATTAATGCGGTATTTTATATTATAAGTATTATTGTATACAATAATGCTTATTTTATTGCATAATTAATCTAGTATATATTGTTATTAGTATTTTCATTGCGGTCAATTACTTCGCCGGTATCAGGATTAACAGAAATTCCATTTACTTCAAGATGTTCATCAATCTGGATAACGAGGCACTGCTTTCCGTCAATTACACGGGTTTCTACAAGGTCGGTTTTATCAGGATTGATTTTGATTACAACATCGGGTGTCTTTACTTCAAATTTTCTTGAAGGTGTGATATTGTTAGCGGCAAGTTTTCCATTTTCTCCAGCAGCCATCTCGAAATGTTCTTCAAAGTCAGCAAGCTTTTCTTCTTTTACGCCGCTTTTTTCAAGAATTTCCTTAACCTCAGTCTTATCAAGCATTACAGGAGCACTTGAAACAGCTTTGTGCTCATCAATTATTTCATTGAGGTTGTCGTGAATATTTTTAACAGTTTCATAGTTACAATCATCACCAAGAGTTTCAGTTACTAATGTATTGAAGGTTTCCTTCTGTACATTGGCTGGAAGTGGAATTTCACAGCTGAGTACATATGTAAGAAAATTCTGTTGGAAATCATCTATATCTTTGCTGTGATACAGAATTTTTTCATCATCAGCACTCCGATTATTAAAAGCTGGGAAAAGAAATGCTATGTCAGGATTGTCAACCATATGGTTCTGAACCTGATTGTGGAAAGTCTTATCATTTTCAAAATATCCAAGCCCAGGTTTAGAGAGAGTAACTGGACAGATACAGCATAAAATATAGTTATACACTTCGTCAGAAGCATCTTCCATAGCGATATTATCCGCAGTCATACCCGGAACATCATATGCCTGATTGATTACAAGAATTAAGTAGTTGCCTGGATAATAATAGTTGGCAATTATTTTATCATATAATTCATTGAGTTTATTCTCGTCTTTTAATTCACTGTCTCTTAGCTCAAGCAGAAAATCGTGAGGCTGTTTATCACCGTAGGCATCAAGAGTAAACTGCATATCAATAAGGTTACGTCCGGGGGTGCCAGAAAGACATTTTTTAAATATATCTATATATTTATGGCGTTCTTCCTCAGGAAGATTGAGGAATGTTTCATTCATAGTTGTGACTTTATTCTTTTCACCGTCAACATAACATCCGCATAATTTAAGAATTCCACAGTCTTCTATATTGAATTGTGATTTGATTTCATTAATCTCTTTTCTTGTCATATTAATCCTCCATAAATGCCGGTGTATAGATAACGGCATACTAATTCAGTGCTTCTTATTGTATCATAATGCAATAAAAAATGTAATTAGTATTAGTTGAAATTTATTTAACTTAATATATAAAAAGTATATAAATTTTTAAATATATATGTACAGTAAAAATATAGTGTGATATACTATAAATATATTAATTCGGTATAGATGTGAATATGTTGTATAGTATATTTAATTTACATAGATTTTACATATAAGTTCGTTAAACTTTACGTAACTATTATAATATAATGTCAGAAATTGCAAAACTATGAAGCAATTTATTTAAATATATCAAGAATGAAGATATTAGATAGTTGTTTAATGTACAATAGAAAATAATAAGTAACAAAGATAAAGATATAAGTGTAAAAATAAATTTTTACACGCGAGGTTGTGTCTGTGCGCACTAGACATAAGCTTGATATGTACAAAAATGTGTGCAGGAATGGAGATTAATATGAGAATAGGAATGTTGACAAGCGGTGGTGACTGTCAGGCACTTAATGCTGCTATGAGAGGTGTAGCTAAAAGTCTTTACAATAAAGTGGATGATGTTCAGATATATGGTTTTCTTGATGGGTACAGAGGACTTATTAATAATACATATAGGCTTATGGATATTAATGATTTTTCAGGGATATTAACTATAGGTGGAACTATACTTGGAACATCAAGAACACCATTTAAGAAGATTAATGAACCCGATGAGAATGGCAAGGATAAGGTCGAGGCAATGAAGCACACCTATAAGGAGCTTGGTCTTGATTGTCTTGTAATATTGGGAGGTAATGGTACACACAAGACAGCCAATCTTTTATATAAAGAAGGACTTAATGTTGTAACACTTCCTAAGACGATTGATAATGATCTGGTTGGGACAGATGTAAGCTTTGGTTTCCAGTCAGCAGTTGATATAGCAACGAATACCATAGATTGTATACATACAACTGCGGCATCACACAGCCGGGTATTTATAGTTGAACTTATGGGACATAAGACAGGCTGGCTTACACTGCATGCGGGCATAGCAGGTGGATCTGATGTAATACTTATACCAGAGATACCATACGATTTAGATAAGGTTGTAGAAGCAATTAATAAAAGAATTAATGATAAAAAGCATTTTACAATTCTTGCAGTTGCAGAAGGTATAATATCCAAAGAGGAAATGTTATATAGCAAGAAAGAACTTAAAGAAGTAAGAAAGAAGGAGCATTATCCATCAGCAGCATACAGAATTGGTGCAGGTATTATGGATAGAACAGGTCAGGAAGTAAGGGTTACTGTACCAGGTCATGTACAAAGAGGTGGAAGCCCTTGTGCTTATGACAGGGTATTAGCTTCAAGGTTAGGAGCTAAAGCAGCAGAACTTATAATGAATAAAGAATATGGATATATGGTATGTGTCCGCAATAATCAGATAGATAAGATTGAATTAAATAAAGTTGCGGGCAGATTAAAGACTGTAGATCCACAGGCGGGAATAATTACAGAAGCAAAGGCGATGGGAATATGTTTTGGAGACTAGGATTTTGGAAGAAAGATAAAGAGGCTCATATGACTATTAATAATGATAACAATAAAGAAGTTAATAATAAGAAGAATATCAGTGATATTAAAGAGATGAATCAACCAGAGTTTAAAGAGATTAATTCAGATAACGCATATATTAATAAAGATGTATATCAGGCAGAGGTTAAGAATAATACTTCAGCCGATGAGGTTAAGAGTAATGTTTTAGTTGGTGAGATAAATGGCAGTGCTTTATTCGGAGATATTAAGAGCAACGCTTCAGGTGCTGATGTACCAAAGCCATATTTTGCTAACCGAGAGTTGTCTTGGCTTAAGTTCAATGAGAGAGTAATTGATGAGGCTGCGGATTTAAAAGTGCCTTTATGTGAGAGATTAACATTTGTATCTATATTTAATAGTAATCTTGATGAATTCTATATGGTAAGAGTTGGTTCATTATATGACCAGATGCTGCTTGCTAAGGGAAATAAGCACGATAAGAATGCAGGATTTGATAATAAGACACTTATGACAGCAAGAGAGCAGCTTGATGCTGTCTTTAGTGAGACAAGGGAATTACTGCATAAGAAAGATAAGATATATCAGCAGCTTATGTATAGATTTGAGGAGCAGGGAGTAAAGCTTATAAGTTTTAATGATGTTGAATATTCTGATGCTGTATATTTAGAGGAATATTTTAATAATTCAATTCTTCCTATATTATCACCACAGGTTATAAGCAAGAAGAATCCATTTCCATTTCTTAAGAATAAAGAAATATATGCAGTGGCACTTCTTGGTTCAAAGAACAATGACAAGATAGGCGTTGTTCCGTGCAGTAATGGTGTATTTGACAGACTTATTCCAATACCATCAGACAGTCATAAGTATATGCTTATTGAAGAACTTATACTGCATTTTCTTCCAAAGATATTTAAGAAATATAGTGTTAAGAGTAAGTCTTTGATTAGAATTATAAGAAATGCAGATATAGATATGGACGAAGCATTTTATGATGAAGAGATGGATTACAGGGATACTATGGAACAGCTTATTAAGGAAAGAAGGAAGCTGTGTCCTGTAAAGCTTGAATATTCAAGAGTGCTTGATGATAAAGTAATATCTGCTTTATGTAAGGAACTTAAGCTTGATAAGAAGCAGGTATTTTATTCTGAGTCACCTCTTGAGATGTCATTTATATCAAAGATACAGGATGACTTAAGAAGCAGGAGAGAATTGTTCTATGAAAGACGTGTACCACAGAATTCAAGTAATATTGATATTAAACAGCCGCTTATAGACCAGCTTGCAAAGAAGGATTTATTGCTCAGTTATCCATATGAGAGTATGCATCCATTAATAAGGCTTCTTAATGAAGCAGGAGGTGATGACAGGGTTCTGTCAATTAAGATGACATTATACCGTGTTGCCAAGAATTCGCAGATAGTAGAGGCACTTATTGATGCGGCTGAGAATGGCAAGGAGGTTGTTGTACTTGTTGAACTGAGGGCAAGATTTGATGAGGAGAATAATATTGAATGGTCACGCAGGCTTGAAGAAGCAGGCTGTAAGATTATATACGGAATAGACCATATCAAGGTTCATTCAAAGCTTTGTCTTATAACATATAAAGACGGAGAAGATTTTCGTTATATAACACATATTGGAACAGGTAATTTTAACGAAAAAACTGCCAAATTATATACAGATCTTGCTTTATTTACTTCAAGTGAAGCTATTGCCAAGGAGACAGCAGATGTATTCAATAATCTCGGACTTGGAGATGTTGTTGAAAATACAGAGCATTTGCTCGTTGCACCTAAGTGCTTACAGAATAAAATCCTTTCATTAATTGATGAGCAGATTGCTATTGCAAAAGAAGGAAAGGAAGCTTATATAGGAATAAAGATTAATTCGCTCACAGATAAGGTTATAATAGAGAAGCTTGTTGAGGCATCTATGAGCGGGGTAAAGATTGATATGATTATAAGAGGAATTAGCTGTATGGTTGCAGGAATAGCCGGATATACAGATAACATTACAATCACAAGTATTGTTGGTAGATTTCTTGAGCACTCAAGAATATATATATTCGGAAAGGGTACAGATATAAAGATGTATATTTCCTCAGCAGATTTTATGACACGTAATACTCTTAAGAGGGTCGAAGTTGCTGGACCAGTATATGATGAAAGTATTAAAGAGCGTATATTACATATGTTTAATATAATGCTTAAAGATAATGTTAAAGCAAGAATTATGGGAAGTGACGGTAACTATTACCATAAAGGTATTAAAGAAGGTGAAGAGCCGATTAACTCACAGGAATACTTTTATGATGAAGCAATAAAGGCATCAAGGTAATATGTGAGATTAATCAATAAAGAATATATAAAGTTATTAAGTTTTTGGATTTTTCGTATTAAGACTTGCTGTAATGCTTGAATTTGCTTATATGAATACTGTATAATGTGCGTGGTAAGATGGTTTAATAATTAACAATTTCTAACAAACAGAGTGTTAGGATAAAATCAGGCATGGAGGATTGACAGTAATGAAGCCGGGTAAGTTTTTTCATAATTTTTTTGGACATTTGCATACTATTAATACGCATAAGTTAGAGGTTATGAAGAATTGTTTTCGTGTGGGTCTGTATAAGCAGGGATTATTGCACGACTTATCCAAATATAGCTTTTCAGAGTTTATTCCAGGTGTAAAGTATTATCAAGATGGTAACAGAAGTCCGAATAATGCACAGAGGGAAGCAGAAGGCTGTTCAACAGCGTGGCTTCATCATAAAGGAAGGAATAAGCACCACTATGAATATTGGATAGATTATCCAGCTAAAGGTGGTGACGGAAGTCTTATAGGAATGGAAATGCCTGTTAATTATGTTATTGAAATGTTTTGTGACAGGGTAGCTGCGAGTAAGATATATAATAAAGATAAGTACACAGATGTAGATTCTTTGAATTATTTTAAGAGAGGAATGGATCATTACATAATTAATCCGAAGACTAAGGAATTATTGTATTCATTACTTGTTATGTTGTCAGAGAAAGGTGAAGATTATACATTTGCTTATATTAGAAGGAATATACTGCATAATGGATAATTGTGTTGTTGATAAAGCATTTTACAAGCGAATAGCAGGAAGGAACTTATAATAACTAATGGGTATTGAAGATTTTTTAAAACAGGAAGAACAGAGATTTATACGAGAAAATCTTATGTCAGATGAAGTTTTTGATTTTATAAGAGAGAATACAATGCCATTTAATGAACTTATGGCTTATTACAGATGTGCAATTATGGAAGTTGAGACTAAGTTCAAGGTTCTTAATGAGCAGTTTTCTTTACAGTATGACCGTAATCCTATAGAGACTATTAAGACAAGAATAAAGTCAACAGAAGGAATTATCAAGAAAGCTAACAAGAAGAATATTCCATTTACAATGGAATCTATTGAGCAGAATATAAGGGATATTGCAGGAATAAGAGTAATATGCTCATTTACAGAGGACATATATATGCTTGCTGATTGTCTTTTACAGCAGGACGATATAATACTTATCGAGAAAAAGGACTATATCAAGAATCCTAAAGAGAGTGGTTATAGAAGTCTTCATCTTATCATTGAGATACCGATATTCTTACAGAATGAGAAACGAAGAATGAAGGTTGAAGTTCAGCTTAGGACTATTGCTATGGATTTCTGGGCGAGTGTTGAGCATAAGCTAAGATATAAGAAGAATATTCCAGACAGCGAAGCTGAAATACTTGCATTGGAGTTATCAGATTGTGCTAACCAACTTGCACAGTTAGATGATAAAATGGAGCAGATTAAGAAACGAATTGTTGAGGCTGAGAAAGAATCAGCACCTAAGGGTGACAGGAAAAGACCTCTGCCAACAATTGGTGGGATGTTGATTAAGAATAGAATTAATGGGGTGATTAAATAATTAGTGGTAGTATTATTATACGATTATATTTAAAATCCCCATATATATAATGACCATTATACTTATTATTGGTAAGTATAATGGTCATTTTTTATATTTAGCTTATAAGGAATTGCGGATTAATATATTAATAATTAGAAGAAAAAGTAATTATTAAAAATATTTATTTATGGAAAACATCAATTTACATATATAAAAAATACCAACCTATAATAGTTAGATTATCAATCATAACAATTATAGGTCGGTATTTCATTACAAACCATTTTATTGGAATCTGGCACTGATTATAATACTATATAAGTATGCAATTAATAAGCAAAATATTAAGATATGGATTTTTCCTGCTTATCAAAGTAGTCCTTCAAATTAATAACAGGCTGTGGCTTAGCATATTTGTAACCCTGAATATAATCAAAGCCTTTATCTATGCTGTAAGATGCCTGTTCTTCATTTTCAACGCCTTCAATTAATAATACAAATCCCTGTTCCTTGAATACGCTTGTAAGGTGAGATACAATATCCGATACAGCGGAGTTATCAAGAGATTTGTAAAGCAGTGTTTTATCGAACTTGATTGTGTTAAATGGACAGCCAATTATTCTTTCAAGGTTAGAGTATCCAGTTCCGAAGTCATCAAGATAGAACTTGATACCGGACTCATTAAGCTTTTCCATATTGTGAATAACCATATTGAAATCATCAAACATAGCACTTTCTGTAAGTTCAAGACGGATATGTTCTGGCATAATATTATTGGAATTAATTATAGCCATAAGCTCATCAAAAAGATTACGATTAGATAATTCTGATGATGAACAATTGATAGTTATTGCATCAAAGTCATATTTCTTCTCAAATTCAGCTACAATCTTACATACCTTGTTAAGAATTATTCGCGTTAAAGTATGAATACAGTTATTCTTCTCAGCAATAGGTATGAACTTATCCGGATATATGATTGTTCCATCAAGTGAGAGGCGCATAAGTGCCTCGGCTGTTCTAAAGCTGTTGTTATTAACACTGAATATAGGCTGTGCATAGCATAATACACGTTCGTCATCAAGGTCATTCTTATTGCGGATATCAAGAAGAAGCTGTTCAATCTTGTATGCCTCGTGAAATTCCTTGTAATCCTTATCTGTAGCAAGATAACACTGATTGCCAGGTTCATTGGCAATTTTATTAAAAAGGTAGGCTGACATTGAGCTTAACTTATGTGTTGATGATACAACAGGATTGCTCTGGATAGCAGCTATTCTGTAGTTAATTGTGTAAGATGAAGCAGTCATATAATCAATTATTGCCATCTCCACATTATTGAGAAACTGCTTTATTTTGTTTTCATCCTTGATATATAAAATCATAGCAAATTCATCATTGGTAAATCGGTAAATATGAACCATATGATGAAGCTTTTCAATTCGTCTGCATACATTAGCGGCTGTTTCTTCAACTTTTTCATTATGAATAGCATAATTTACATTTTTAAGCTGAGGAAAGTTAAGGTATACAACGAGAAATTTACGTTTCATTGATACACTGTCTGTAAATCTTGCTTCAAAGGAGTGCATATTCTGACAGCCAATAAGTTCATCATATGGATTGCTGTGAAATAATATATAATATATTAAAAATGGTAATACATATGTGAGACTTGAAAATATTATATTGCTTGTCATAAATTGAACTGAAAGCATTATGAAATCTACTGGAATAAATATTAAAGCATATTTATTGACTACCTTTGGAATTGAATGTTTATTTAATAATATGGATAAAAGGCATATTAAACAGGTTATTATGCCAAAGATAGCATAAAAATTAATATAATATTCTAATGGCAGTAAACCATCAATTATATCCGGTAATTTACCAGATACTGCAAATGCAAAAACAGCAATAGCATAAGTACAGCCGAATGATAATACTTTTGATTGCAGATTTTTCGTGTGATGTAATGTCCTTGTTGAAAGAAGACATATATACACATAGAGCATCATTAGTAATGCAAGGTATTCTGCTAAAAATGCTAACGACAGGAATAATCTTAATTCTCTGTTAAACATATCGGTGTGAGCCTGGCTATAAAAAAATGCAAGCTGCGTGGCGATAGATATCATCGATAAAAGTATTCCATAATGAATGATTTGGTATGAACTCGTCTTTCTTGGATTGGAGTATAACATAAGAAATGTCAAAAATCCGGCTACAATTAAGCTGACAAGTTCTGCAGTTACGTTACAATTCCCTATAAACATATAAGTTTCCCCCTGATAGTATAAACTACAGGTATGTATTATACACGAAAATTATTGTTTATACAATTCGTAAAATAATTCAAATACAATCAAAATAATTCAATTCCAGACAAAATTGATAAATATTATTTAATAATGAAACTATATTTGTATGGATATATTAAACAGGGTATACAATTAAAATATTTTATTGTATAAATTATATAATAATGTGAACTTAAGAAAAATAAGAAAAATAGCTGATTAAATAATAAAGTGTATTAAACAGTAGTATTATGATAACTGTGTAATTAAGAATTAAGATTGGAGAAAAGATATGAGTAATATTTTATTAATAGAGGATAACGAAGCAATAATTATGGGGCTGGAATACCTTTTTACCAATAATGGTTATAATGTCAGGGTTGCAAGAAGTGCATATCAGGCAAAGGAGATATTAGATAATGCAAAGGAAACTGAAAAATATAGAGCTTTAATTGGAGCGGGTGATGTATGGAACATAGATATTGTCATACTTGATGTAATGCTTCCTGATGGGGATGGCTTTTCACTTTGCAGAAAGATTAAAGCTGATGATATAGCACCGGTCATATTTCTTACAGCAAAAGATGAGGAGAAAGATGTTGTAATGGGGTTGGAGTTAGGTGCAGATGATTATGTTATAAAGCCATTCCGCAATATGGAACTTCTATCGAGAATTAAGAATGTGCTAAGAAGAAACCGGAGCGGCAATGAGCTTACATATGCTAATTTAAAGATGAATGTTGATATAAGAAAATTGTACAAGGAAGATAATGAAATTAAGCTTACAAAGCTTGAATTTGAGATATTAAAAATTTTGTTACAAAATCCTAAAAAAGTATTTACAAGGGAAGAAATACTATCACATATATGGGACTCAGCAGGTAACTTTGTAAATGATAATACACTTACAGTTACAATCAAAAGGCTTCGTGAGAAGATAGGCGATAAAGAAGGAAATATGATTGTGACGGTGAGGGGTGTAGGTTACAGATTGTCAGATTAGAGCAATCTGCAATATATTATATCAGCAGAATGGACAGAATATTATAATGTGTTAGAAAGAATATGAAAATATAATAACAGATTAGAATGAATATAATGAATATAATAACAGATTGGAGAAAATATGGGTACATATAAGAATAAGCAGGCTGTTAAAAGTCTGTTATTAACAGGTGTAGTGCTGGTTGTCGGCGTAGTGGCATATATGTCATGGATAAGCTGGTATACACATAAGTATAAGAATATGGAGAATACATATATAAGATGTATTATGGAAAATGTAATCAGCCAGTATCCGGACTTTGATATGGAAGAAATTGCGATTATATTAAATAAGTCATACAGTGAGCTTGAAAGCAGTACAACACCAGAAGAATTTGACAGCATATTAAGAAAAAATGGAATAACAGATAATACATTTTATATTAAAGATATGAGTGACATAAGAAATACCAATATCATAGTCAGTACTTTAATTATTGGTGCAATGTCGGTATTGTTTATTATATGTTTTTACATATATCTGAGGAGAAGAAAGAATGCTATCGTCCAATTGCAGGATTATATGGATAAAATATCACGTGGTAATTATGAGCTGGAAATAAATGATAATTCAGAGGACGAACTTAGCAGCCTTAAGAATTCGTTATATAAAATTATGGTATATATGAAGGAACAGGCAGACTCAGCCAGAATAAAAAAGGTTATGTTAGCACAGTCGGTATCGGACATATCACACCAGTTAAAGACACCACTTACTTCAACTCAGGTTCTGTTGGATAATCTTAATGATAATCCTGATATGGACTATGCTACAAGAAAGAAATTCATATATGAAGCTTTAAATCAGGTTAATGGAATGAGCTGGATGATTGTGACTATGCTTAAGTTGTCAAGAATTGATGCGGGTGTAGTGGAGTTCAATAATGAGAATATTTCCATTAATAAGATTGTAGAAGAAGCGGTAGGTAATCTTGAGGTTATAGCAGAAATTAAAGCTGTTAGTATAGACATATATGTTCATAATCCCAATACAGATAATATTCATAAAGGGTCAGATAATAAAGATAATAAATTGAATAAATCGGACATCCATATAAAGGGCGATTACAACTGGAACAGGGAAGCGTTACAGAATATTATTAAAAATGCAATTGAACATAGTAATGACAAAGGTACTGTAAAGATAAATATAACAGATAATGATGTGTATACAGCAGTGTATATAACAAACAGAGGTGATAAACTGAGTGACCAACGACAGAAGCAGATATTTGAACGTTATTACAGTGAAGCTAAATACGAAGATAACAGTATGGGAATAGGACTTCCGCTTGCTAAGGCAGTGATTGAGAAGCAGGGAGGCTATATAAGTGTGGAGTCTGATGATGAAAAGACAACATTTATAGTTAAATACATAAAATAAATGTCACCGAAATGTCATTTTACCTGTGTATATTGAGATATGTAATAAAGCAACGCATATTTATAATCTATATGTGCGACAGAAAGAGAGGCAGTATATGGAGATATTAAAGGTAGAACATCTTGTTAAGCAGTATGGCAAAGATGACAATGCTGTACTTGCAGTAAATGATATTTCATTCAGTGTGGAACAAGGCGAGTTCGTAGCTATAGTGGGAAGTTCAGGAAGTGGTAAGTCGACACTTCTTCACCTGCTTGGCGGAGTGGACAGACCAACAAGCGGAAAAGTGTATATACAGGGTGAGGATATATATTCCCTGAATAGTGACAAGATAGCAATATTCAGAAGAAGACAGGTAGGGCTTATATATCAGTTCTATAACCTTATACCAATTCTTAATGTTAAGGAAAATATTACTTTACCTTGTGAACTTGACGGCAGGACACCAGACAAAAGCGAACTTGATGAGCTTATCAACACTCTTGGTTTAAAGGACAGGGTGACACATCTGCCTAACCAGTTATCAGGTGGGCAGCAGCAGAGGGTATCAATTGGAAGAGCACTTATTAATCACCCAGCTATACTTCTTGCTGATGAGCCGACAGGAAATCTTGACTCACGTTCAAGTGATGAAATCGTAGAATTATTAAAACTCTCTAATCAGAAATATAAGCAGACAATTGTAATGATTACACACAATCTTGAAATTGCAAAGATTGCAGACAGAATATTACGAATTGAAGATGGCAGGCTTGTATAAAGATTATGAACAGGCACGAGCCTTATATAAATAGTTTCATAATTTTATAAGATTTTATAAGATATAGAATTATGTAAATTTATGAAACGGGCTGGAAAGGAGAGTTTATATGCAGATACTTAACAGGTTGACAATAAGGAATCTAAAGCTTAATAAAAAAAGAACAATTGTTACAATTATTGGTATTATACTTGCGACAGCACTTCTTACTGCAGTTGCAACTATGGCGGTAAGTTTAAAAGAAAGCATAACGTTAAGAGAAAAGAAGGTAGACGGAGATTTTCATCTTCTCTTATATGATATGACTGATAAGGAGAAGGAGTCAGTTATTAATAACAGGCAGGTGGAAAGTTATTACGAAATGCACGAAATAGGTTATGCTGTGCTTGAGGACTGTGTTAATGACAGTAAGCCTTATGTATATATAGAGGCACTTGATAATGATACATTTGAAAAGGCAGAAATAAATGTTACATCAGGAAGACTTCCAGAAGATGACAGCGAAATAGTTATATCAAGTCATATTAAGACCAATGGCGGTGTTAAATACAATCTTGGAGACGAGATTACATTTGATATAGGCGACAGGACATATAATGGTAAAAAGCTTTATCAGAATGATGATTATAGAGAAGATGAGCTGCTTGATGTAAAGCAGACTAAGACGTATAAGGTTGTAGGAATATGTGACAGGCTTCCATATGGTGAAGAACCAAGAACTGCACCGGGTTATTCAGTCATTACATTTGCAAATAAGTCAGATACATCTTTGAATAAATCGGACATATATATCAGATTTTATAAAAAGGTACTTAAAGACAGATATAATATAACTGCGGATATATTAGGTGTCGACAGAATTTTATTTAACAAGCAGTATTCAGGCAGCCCAACAGATGAAGAGGCTGAGATATTAAAGAACCAGCTTGATAAGGCACATTCATATTACATTAATAATAGTCTTATAAAGTATGAAGCGTTTTATGATTCAAGTGTTGCATTTGTATATAATATGGCGGCTGTTGTTATGGTTATAATTATTATAACTTCAGCGGTATGTATAAGTAACAGCTTTGCTATATCTATTAACCAGAAAACTAAACAGTACGGAATGTTAGCTTCAATCGGTGCTACTCCACGCCAGATTAGAAAAAATGTTTTTTTTGAAGCTGCGTTTATAGGTGTAATAGGTGTTGCAGCAGGTATAGTCGGGGGTCTGTCAGCAAGTTATATTCTTGTCATATTGAGTAACAAAATGCTTATTGATACATTAGAAATGAGCATTGTGTATGCACCATCTTTATTAGGAGTACTTTTATCAATTGTACTTGCGATAGTTACGATTGTATTGTCGGCATTAGTACCATCAATAAGGGCTTCGCGAATGTCACCAATAATGGCTATCAATCATAGTGAAGATATCAAGATAAAGTCTAAGTCATTAAGGACACCTAAATTAGTTGGGAAAATATGGGGTGAGGGAGGTGTCCTTGCCTATAAGAATATGAAGCGTAACAAGAGAAAATACAGGGTAATCACTATTTCTATTGCACTGAGTGTAATGACATTTATTGCTTTATATGGATTTATGAGTTTATTAACAGATTCAGCCAACAGATACGCTAATGGCAATATAGATTTAAGGGTGTATATGTCTTCATATAAAAATATGTCTGTAGATGAAGCTGATAAAAAAGTAAGTAATATTGTGAACAGGATAAATAATGAAACAAATATAACAGATTTTACTTTTGCAAGAGGCTTTAATGGCATTTTAAGGGATAAACCAAAATACAGTGCTGATTATTATGAGATGTATAATTATGAAAGGGGCTTAGCAGAACCGGACAATTATTATATTAATATTATTTCATTAGGTAATGAAGAATATGAAAAGTATATTAAAAAGCTTGGCATCAGCAAGGAAACTGCACAGAGCGGAGGCATACTTGTAGATAATACATATCAGTACATTAATAATGGAAATAACGTAAAATATTTTAATGTATATGATGGTTATAAAGCTGGTGATATATTAACGTATCAGGCTGGAAATGCAGGCAGAGGACAGTCAACTGATAATAACAGACAATCAGATAATACAACATTTTACGATATAAAGATTGTGGCACTTAGCAATGAAAGACCATTCGGATATGACAATGCTTATACTTCTTATGGTTATCTTATTGTAAGTGATGATTATATGAATCAGTTTAATCCCAGGGATATTGATTGCAGTGTACTTCTTAATATTAACTGTGACGACCCTGATAAAGCACAGGATATACTTGTGAATGAATTTGATATTGGGAAGAATAACATAGTTAATGCGGCACAGGAAAGAAGAAACAATGAAAATCTAATTCTGACAATCAAGATATTCTTATATGGATTTATTGCTGTTGTTTCATTGATTGGAATTACGAATATATTTAATACTGTTACAACCGGAATGGAATTAAGAGGCAAAGAGTTTGCAATGCTTCAGTCGATAGGTATGACAAAGAGAGAATTTGATAAAATGATAAGGATGGAAAGTGTATTTTATGGAAGTAAAGCCCTTATAATTGGTGTAGTGTCAGGAACCCTGCTTTCTTATGTCATATATATATCAGCAGGAGAGTCACAGTTAAGATATGTTTTTCCATTGCCGGCTATAGTTATTGCGGTTGTTGTTGTGATTATACTGCTTCTTGGAATTATGAAATATTCATTAGTCCAGATAAGAAAGCAGAATATTATAGAAACAATAAGAAATGAGAATATATAAATAAAAATATATAGATGTAAATATAAAATGCAGATATATAAATAAAAATATGTAGACGTGAATATATAGAAGAAAATATATAGATGTCAATATATAGAAGATGTAAGAAAGAGCAATAAAAGTATTACTTTGACAGAAACCGCTGATTATAATATAATCTCTTATTGAAATACTACCATAATGGTAGGTTAAGTAATTAATAATTCGGAATGGAGATAAAGATGTTAAATCAGTTTTCAAGAACACAATTATTACTAGGTGAAAGTGCAATGCAGGAACTAGCTAATAAGAGAGTTGCTGTATTCGGAATAGGCGGAGTGGGCGGATATGCCTGTGAAGCACTTGTAAGAAGCGGCATAGGTGCATTTGATCTTATAGATGATGATAAAGTATGTCTTACTAATCTTAACAGACAGATTATAGCAACGAGAAAAACTGTTGGAAAGTATAAGACAGAGGTTATGAAAGAGAGAATGCTGGAGATTAATCCCAATGTTGATGTAAGAATTCATAATTGTTTCTTTCTTCCAGAAAATGCTGATAAATTTCCATTTGATGAGTATGATTATATAATTGATGCAGTAGACACTGTGACAGCTAAGATTTCAATTATTATGAAAGCAAATGAACTTGGAATTCCGGTTATAAGCAGTATGGGAGCTGGTAATAAGCTGGATCCGACAGCATTCATGGTTGCAGATATATATAAGACAAGGGTGTGTCCGCTTGCAAAGGTTATGCGCCGTGAACTTAAGAAACGTGGCATTAAGAAGCTTAAGGTTGTATATTCAGAGGAACAGCCAACAAGACCAATTAAGGATATGTCGATAAGCTGTCGTACTAACTGCATATGTCCTCCAGAAGCAGAACACAAATGTACAGAAAGACGTGATATTCCAGGAAGCGTGGCATTTGTGCCATCTGTTGCAGGGCTTATAATTGCTGGAGAAGTGATTAAGGATATCGCAGGAGTTAATGCAAAGTAGGACTTATAGGACAAAATGTGTTGATAGAAACAGCAAAGTAATTAAAGTGGTTACAATATTTAATAAATAAACTAAAAGAACCTGAATGATAATGATACCAAGTGGCAATTGATATGATTATCATTCAGGTTCTTTTTGGGAGAGTGATAACTACAAATTTAAGGGAGTGAGTAGTTATCTGTTTATGAAAAAGTCTATTGAAAGCAATGTCATATGTCTTTCAACAATGATTATATTAGAGGGAAAATGTGAACGTGATATGTAAAAGATGTGAGTAAAATGTGAATTATAAAAACAAAATATAAACTAATGCAATAAGACTGATTATATATTATAATAACGTATGTTTCATTAAAGAATATTTCATCAAAGAAGATTTTAGCATATTACGCTTAGTTAATATGAAAAATATATATTATATTAAAGTATAGTATAAAATAATACATTTTATTCGTATATACAATAAATAATTATCTATAAATAGCATAAAAGAGAGAAAAAGTGAGGGAAAGCGTGGAAAGGGAGAATATTTATAAAGGCAGTACATTTAATATGAAATGTCAGTATTGTGGGGCAGTGCTTAATCTGACCGATGAGGTGTGTCCGCATTGTGGCAGGAAGAATAGGGCAGGGGAAGCCTATAAAAAAGATTATGACAAATATCAGTCAAAAGTTAATACGGCGGAAAAATCAATAAGCGCACAGCAGCTGTATACAGTAAAAGTGCTTGTGCGTGGAGTGGCTATAGCGGTGCTTCTTGCAATGTTTATTGGTCTGGTGGTGTATATGCTTACACACGACTGGTATTTTATTAAGCAGAAAAATGCTGTTAGTGAATATGATACGGTGACAGCCACGTTAGACAGATATTGGGAGAATGAAGATTACTATGATTTCTTTAATTATAGTGACAGCATTAATATATCAGGCTGGTCAGATGGTCCGTATCTTGATTATCACCCACAGATAGAGGCTGCACAGATATACATATTTGTGAATAATTATATAAGTGAATATCTTGCCGCGGATAATATATTTTATAAGAATAAGGCACTGACAGATATTTGTGGTCTGCTGGATGAATTTTATGATTTGGATAACCTTCATTATATATATGGAAAGCTTGCGGTTGGAGATACGTCTGATGAGAAGGTAGAACAGATTTATAAGAATATGGATGCAATATTAAAGACATATTTTTATGTGAGTGATGAACAGGTGCAGGCTATAAGGACGGCGGATAGTACGCAAATCCAACTTATTATAGAAGAAAGTGTGAAAAATAAGTATGAATAATAAAATGAATGTGATATGTCCTTCGTGTGGCGCAGAATTTAATAAAAATCTCAGCCAGTGTCCATATTGTGGCAATTCCAATTATTATGGACAGGAAAAATCATATATGAAAGGACTGGCAGGACTTAGGCAAAGGCTGGCAGAACTTGCTGATATTAATAAAAAAATAATTGTAGAAGAGGCTGTAAAAGTGCTTGTCCTTGTACTGGCGGTTGTAATCATACTGGTGGCAGCTATATTTTCTGTAAAAGCAATTGACAGACACAACGAAAGCATTGCCGTTAATAATATAAGAAAAGAGATAATAGATGGAAGATAAGTATTATACAGAAAGTCATAAAAAAGCCATAGACAGGTATGATAAAGATTTCAATAATACAGAAAAGAATGTACATAATAAGGCGGACAGTAATTCAAAGAAAGCTTACGCATTTGCAATACCCGCAGTTGTTATTGCACTGCTTCTTATAGCATTTATTGGTATTGCATTAACTGGCTCTGTAAAAAAGGCTGTAAAGAAATCAGCAATAACGAATAATTATACAGAAATAAGTAATAAAATATATTCATATCTTGATAGCAGTAGTTATAAGGAATTATCGGATTATAGTGATGAGATAGATGCTCTTGATAATAAAGCATTTGATAAAGAATATTCGGTTCTTATGGGTGTAAGATATTATGTGTGGTCAGTGGGATTTATGAATACTAACGATAGTGATAATTATAATCTTACACAGTCAGATGTGTCTAATCTGGCATATTATCTTTCGCAGTTTTACTACTATACACAGTTATCGGCATATAAAGATAAAGAAGTAACTATGACATCAGACAATGAAAAGTATCTTAACAAAATGCGGGAAGATATGGGAGTACTGCTTAAGAAATATTATCACATTACAGATGAGGATTTAGAGGCTATTGATACATTTTCAAGCGCACGAATTGAGCAGTGCCTTATACAAAGAGGATAGATGTGAAAATGGATTTTTTATACGCAGGATTTATGTTTGTATACATTTGACACAAAGCCGATATGCGCAAAATGTGCGCAGGAATGAGGATTATTATGAAGAAAAGCAGATTAATTATTATGGATATAATTATTGTAATTCTTGTTGTTCTTAATGCTGCGATGATAATAGCGGTAGCAGAGAATTATAATGATGAGAACAGGACATATAATACACGCTGGTTTATGAACCTGTATAAGAATGATGAATATGGCAGGGCAGTAGATTATGCCAGCAGGGATAAGATTGTGATAGATAATATTCAGGACAATGAACTGGATGAAAGCATAGCGGTTGCAGAGTATTATAATGCGGAATTTTATAAAAATGTATATAAGACAATGGGAAATACGCAGAAGCTAAAGCAGATGGAGGAGCAGTCTGATATGGCATTAAAGAGAATGGGAAGCCTGTCAATATTAAAGCAGAAGATAGATAGTATAGTCAACGTACCTGACAGGCAGACTAAATAATAAAGTAATAGAATAATAAGGCAATAAAGTAACAATATAATGAGATATTGAAGATTATTATTGATAAATCTATGTATAATTATTAAAATAACAGATAGAAGTAATAAGGCATACATGCTGAATTAATAAATTAAGCAAGAGGTGCAAAAGGAGAACGATGGCAGATAATATAATAGAATTAAGACATATTAGTAAAGTATATAGTGATAATGGATTTAAGGCTGTTGACGATTTTAATCTTGAGGTAAAAAGAGGAGAGTTTGTCACTTTTCTTGGACCATCCGGATGTGGTAAGACTACTACATTAAGAATGATAGCAGGATTTGAGATGCCAACAAGTGGAGAGATACTTCTTAATGGAGAAGATATATCACAGCTTCCAGCAAACAAAAGGCCTATTAATACAGTATTCCAGAGATATGCTTTATTTCCACATATGAATATATATGACAATATAGCATTTGGACTTAAACTTAAAAAGCTGCCAAAAGAGGAGATTAGAAAGAAAGTAAAGAGAGTTCTTGATATAGTTGACCTTGAGGGGTTTGAGAATAGAAAGATATCTACCTTATCAGGTGGACAGCAGCAAAGAATTGCAATTGCAAGAGCCTTGGTTAATGAACCGGAAATCCTTATGCTTGATGAGCCGTTAGGTGCACTCGATTTGAAAATGCGTCAGGAAATGCAGCTTGAATTGAAGCATATGCACGATGAACTTGGAATTACATTTATATATGTAACACACGATCAGGAAGAAGCACTTACAATGTCTGATAAGATTGTTGTTCTTTCAGAAGGCAGGATACAGCAGATTGGTACGCCTGAGGATATATATAATGAGCCACAGAATGCGTTTGTAGCTGACTTTATCGGTGAAAGTAACATTTTCAAAGGTATTATGACAGGACATATGAAAGTAAGATTTTGCGGCGGTGAATTCATGGGAATGGACGATGTTGCAGAGGGTACTCTCGTTGATGTTGTTGTAAGACCGGAAGATGTAATTATAACTAAGCCGGAGGACGGAGTTGTTGAGGGTGAAGTTGTGTCGGTTATATTCAAGGGTATGCACTATGAGGTTACTGTTGAATCGGGCAAGTACGAGATGGTTATAAGAACGACCAAATGTTATTCTGTCGGTGAAAGAATTGGTATGAAGCTTGAGCCGGACGGAATTCATATTATGCTTGCTGAGGATCATACAACAAGCTTTGTTACTAATATTAATAGTGATTATACACTTGATTTTAATGGCAAGGTTATTAATTGCGATTTAACAAAGGTTATTCCTAAATCAAGTATGAAGGACAATGTTTTAGTTGATGAGAATAACGAGGCTGTTGATACAGATAAGTTAAAGGTTATGGTTTCAATCCAGCCATATGATATAAGAATGAGCGATAATGTGGATGAAGGTCTTGTATCTGGACATATTATCAACCTTATCTATAAGGGTGACCATTACAGCTATGTTATAAGAACAGAGTATGGACACGACCTTATTGTAGATGATGAGTATCTGTGGAATATGGACGATGCTGTAGGACTTATTATGCCAGAGGATAAAATGAAGTTTCAATTGAAAAAGTAGGTAAAGGGAAAGGAATTAATAAAGATGAATAATGTATTATCGCGTAAGCAGCTTGGAATTCCTTATGGAATATTTCTTTTATTATTTGTTGCAGCCCCTTTGCTTGTATTGATATATTATGCATTTACCAATGGACAGGGACAGTTTACAGTAAGTAATCTCTGTAATTTCTTTACAGATCCTAACACACTTGGAACATTGTGTTACAGTTTTGCACTGGCATTTGTTGTAACTATAGTGTGTCTTTTAATAGCGTATCCGGTTGCATACATACTTGCACAGAGCGAGATTAAAAGAAAAGCAGTTATTCTTATGCTTTTTGTGCTTCCAATGTGGATTAACTTTACACTTAGAATTACAGCACTTAAGGAAGTTCTTTCATTAATAGAAGGTAATCTTGCATTTTATCCTTTTATTAATACAGTTATTGGAATGACTTACGATTTTCTTCCATTTATGATACTTCCGTTGTATACAACATTATCGAAAATGGATAACAGCATTATAGAAGCGGCAAATGATCTGGGGGCTAATAATTTTCAGACATTTATAAGGATTATATTGCCATTATCTGTACCGGGAATTATAAGTGGAATATCAATGGTGTTCCTGCCAGCGATGACTAATTATGTAGTGCTTGATATGCTTTATAACAGTACATATATTATGGGTAGTCTTATAGGAAGCTATTTTAGTGCATACGACTGGAACAATGGTTCAATGATAGCACTTATACTTCTTATAATTATATGTATAATCAGTCTTATATCAGCAGACAGCGATAATGAAGGTTCAGGACGCAGGCTGTAGATATATGTGATGGGAAAGAGGACAGGTATGTTTAAAAAATGTGTTAAATATGCAATTATCGGTCTTGTACTTATATTTATGTATGTTCCGATTCTTATATTAGCAGTATATAGTTTTACAGATTCACCTAATATTGGAGCTATTCATTCATTTTCGTTCCATAATTATGTGACATTATTTACAACACCAGAGCTTATAGATATGATTATAGGTTCAATTGCACTTGCAATTGGAAGTGCGGTGCTTGCTACAATACTTGGAACAACAGGTGCAATTGGAGCATTTTATTCTAAGAAAAATGTTAATGGTACAATGTCAGTTCTTAATCAGATACCAGTTGTTAATGCCGATGTTGTGACAGGTTTTTCATTATGTATTCTTCTGGTTGTTGTATTCGGGATAAGCAAGAATACTTATATTCCACTTATAATAGGACATACAGTGCTTAGTGCACCATTTGTATATCTTGCGGTTGTTCCCAAGTTAAAGCAGATGGACCCAAGTCTTTATGAGGCTGCACTTGACCTTGGAGCAACACCGGGATATACGTTAATTCATATTATTATACCTCAGATTGCATCAGGTATTATATCAGGATTTGTTATGGCAGTTACTTTATCACTTGATGATTATTTTGTGGCGACTTATACGAAACCGGCAACATTTGATACAATAAGTACATATGTTGTTAATGCAACAAAGGGTTCGCAGACTAATATTAAGACTGCATTATGGGCATTATCGACAATTATATTCCTGATTGTAGTTATAGTTGAGGTCGTTATGAACTTTGCACCTATAAAGAATGAAGTCCAGAAGGAGAAACATTAATGAATAAAAATGTGATTATAGATATTACATCTTATATCAGACATTTGACTAAAATGGTTATAAAAGTTTCGCTTGCTATGATTTTGGCTGTTGAAATGCTGTCTGGAAGTATAACAGGAGTGTGGAAAGGATTTAATTCTACTAAAGCAGAGGCGGCAGATAACGACACAATTACACTTAGAATATGTAACTGGGAAGAATATATAGATGAAGGAGGCTGGAACACTGATGAAACAATAGACCTTGAGAGCACAGATATCAGGGGTGATAATTCTATGGTTGATGATTTTGCTGAATGGTATTATAAGACATATGGCAAGAAGGTTAATGTCGAATATAGCTGTCTTGGAACTAATGAAGAACTTTACAATATGCTTACATTAGGTGATGAGTACGATTTAATATGTCCTTCAGAATATATGTTTATGAAGCTTATGACAGAGGGCTGGCTTGAACCATTTTCTGATGAATTCTACGACACGGGAATCAAAGAGAATTATTATGCAAAAGGAGTTTCACCATTTATAAAGCAGACTTTTGATAATAATACAATCAATGGTGAACCTTGGAGTAAATATGCGGCTGGATATATGTGGGGTGTTACAGGTATTATATATAATCCAGAATATGTTACAAAGGAAGAGGCATCGACATGGAAGATTATTAATAATGATAAGTTCAGACGTATGATTACTGTTAAGGATAATGTAAGAGATACTATGTTTGCGGCAATTGGTGCAATCAAGTCTGATAAGTTAAGGTCGCAGGATTTTACCAAGCAGGCAGATTATACTGATAAGCTGGCAGAGGTGATGAATGACACATCAAAGGATACAGTTGATGAAGTATTAGAATATCTTCAGCAGGTTAAAGATAATGTATATTCATTTGAAACTGACAGTGGTAAGATTGATGCTATTACAGGTAAGATCAGTGCTGGCTATCAGTGGTCAGGTGATGCTGTATACATAATGCAGCAGGCAGAAGCTAATGATGTCGAGCTTAATTTTGCTATTCCAGAAGAATGTACTAATATGTATTTTGATGGCTGGGCAATGTTAAAATCAGGAATTAATGGTAATTCAGAAAAGAAGAAGGCAGCAGAAGCATTTGTTAATTTCGTATCTATGCCAGAAAATGCAGTAAGAAATATGTACTATATTGGCTATACATCAGTTATATCAGGTGGTCAGAGTCCTGTTATATATGATTATTTAAAATGGAATTATGGTCTTGAGTCACTTATGGAAGAGGATGATACAATAAGTGAGGCTGATGCAATAGATTATTCTTTAGGATATTTCTTCTCAGGAGTATCTAATGATTCAAGATATATATTAAGAACATCTAAGGCGCAGACAGAAGGAATGTTATCAGCACAGTATCCAACGGAAGAAGTAATGCATAGAAGTGCTATTATGCAGTATTTTGATAATGACGAAACAGCGAGAATTAATCAGATGTGGATAAATGTAAGATGCTTTAATATTCATAATGTACCAGTCTGGGTATGGATTGCCGCAGCCGTTGCTATCGTAGCTGTTATAGCACTAAGAATTGCGGCTGTCATAAGACATAAGAAAATATAAAGGTATAGGATATTCTTATAGAGAATATTATTATAAAAACAGAGAATAGAAAGTTGTATATTGGAGGAGAAGCTCCGATTATACTTTCTATTCTCTGTTTTGATTTTATTATTATGCAACATCTTGAAAGATATTGTGTGTGACAGGGTAGTTATAATTTTAAGAAAAATGCACTATATCCCGGTAATTCCAATCCATTATTCAGCTGTATTTCACTATTGGTTATAAGATCATATGCTTTGTCACAGCCCATATTAAATGAGGCAGAATAATTGTAGTCAGCAGCATTTATTGCAACAAGTACACGCTCACTCTGCCACTCTCTTAAGAATACGCATTGTTCATTAGTGAGGACTATAGATGAGAAGTTACCATATTGTAATGCTGGTGATGTCTTTTTAGCATTGGCAAGCTTTGCAATCCAGTCAGATAATTCATTAAAGACAGGTGTGTCAAAGCAGGCTCTTAAGGCAGGGTCACCATCTTCTTTACGTCCAGTTGCACCCCATTCACTTCCATAATATACACAAGGTATTCCTGGCATACCAAAAGCAAGAGCATATATTAAAGGAAGGTGACGGATGTTATTCAGTATGCTTGCAACTCTTGTGACATCGTGATTGTCAACAAAAGATAATAAATGCTTACCTTTGTAAAGTGTCCAGTTCTCAGGTCCGAACTGCCTTAAAAGTGAATGGTTAATTTCAAACATATTCATTGAATTAAAGCTTGAATAAAGACCCTTGTAGCACTCATAATTAGTAACTGAATGAAGCATTTCGTCGTTCATAATCTGGTTATAATCGCCGTGCAGTGTTTCTCCTAACAGGAAGAAGTCTGGTTTTAAGCTGTCACAGAAGCTTCTTAGTCTTTTAAGAAAATCGTGATTGAGGCAGTAAGCAACATCTAGTCTTAAGCCGTCAATATCAAATTCCGTAACCCAGCCTTTGATAGCATTAAAAATATGCTGTATAACATCTTCATTATACAGGTTAAGCTTTACAAGGTCATAACAGCCTTCCCAGCCTTCATACCAGAGCCCGTCATTATAATTAGAATTACCATTAAAATCTATTCTTGCAAACCAGTTGATATAAGGGGAACTTTCCCTGTTCTTTAACACATCCTGAAAAGCCCAGAATCCTCTGCCAACGTGATTAAATACGCCGTCAAGAACAACCTTTATTCCTTCATTATGAAGATTATTGCACACGTTGGCAAAATCTTTATTAGTACCAAGCCTTGTGTCTATCTTTGTATAATCTCTTGTATTATATCCGTGAGTGTCAGATTCAAACACAGGAGAAAAATATATAGCATCAGCACCTAATCTTTTAATATGAGGTATCCAGTCGTTAACCTTTAAAATGCGGTGGTTAAGTACACCATCATTCTCAAATGGTGCTCCAGAAAACCCAAGAGGATATATTTGATAAAAAACACTTTCGTAAGCCCACATAGCAGCCTCCATTTATATATTTATATATATATTAATCGGCATTTTCTTCTTTATCAACAACCTTAATGATATTCTTTTTCCACATTATTCTGGATGAAATTATAGCAACTTACAATACAAAAGAATAATCGTTTATACATTGTCAGTTATATATTTCTTTGATATAATAATTATAACTTTATTATAGTAGAGTATAAAAGTTAAATCATTACTGATATGCTTGGATTATGTATTGAAAACATACATAGCAGTCAGGATGCATTAAACATAACAGCTAACGGATAATACAGCATACGGAACGGAGAAAAGCCTATGAAGAAAAATAAGTGGTATACAATAAGCGTGTTTATAATAATGTGTGTATTGCTGAATCTGGCAGGAAAGTGCGTTGCTGGGCATTTCAGGCTTCCATTATGGCTTGATTCACTAGGAACAGTAGCAGCCACTTATGTATGCGGACCGGTATGCGGTGTTATCGTTGGAGTTACTCTCAATATTCTTTATTCTATAATATATTCGTGGACATATGCCTGTTATGCCATAGTAAGTGTTTCTATAGCAGTAGTTGCTGGCATCTGCATAAGTAAGGATTATATGAAAACACCGCTTGGTACACTGACATCAAGCTTCTATATTGCACTTGTTTCGTGTTTTATTTCTGTGATTTTTAATTATATGTTTTTTAATGGTTATACCAATAATATATGGGGTGATGGAGTTATTGAGTCACTTTTGGGAATAGGCTTTAATGATTTATTAAGTCACATTGCAGGACAATTTTATATTGATTTTCCTGATAAGATTATAACTGTGCTAGCATTATATATATATGTAAAGTACGACAAGGGAAAGAACAGATTTGATAAAAGGATGATGACAGCCTGTATATATATCGGGATAGCTGCTATGGCAGCAGTACAGCTTGTGGAAACAGGCACACCTGAGTGCGTGTATGCAGCTTCTGATAACAGTAGGAATAATCAGAATAATATAGAAGAAACACCAGATTATAATACTTATCTTCAGACCATTTATGGAAGAGAAAACGGAATACCAGGCGGCTGTGCCAATGATATAGCACAGACTAATGATGGAATACTATGGATAGGAACTTATGGTGGTTTATACAGGTATAATGGTACAGAGTTTAAATGGGTGGATGAATATTCCTCTGTTAAGACGGTAAACTGTCTGTATAAAGATGAAGAGGGAAGATTATGGATAGGAACCAATGATAGCGGTGTATCGATAATGATTGATGAAACAATCATAAATGTTGTATCAGAAAAGGAAGGATTATCAGCTGATTCCGTAAAGTGTATAACACAAGGTTCTGATGGTGATTACTATATTGGTACGACAGGTGCTATGTCAGTAGTTTCTCTGGCTGGTGGATTAACAGTTAAAAGCTATATAGATGATATAAAATATGCTGTAAGTGCAGACTCTGATAAGAACGGTAACATAGCAGCCGTTAGTGATAATGGACAACTTAGTATTGTAAAAAATGCAGCAGTTATTTCAGAATATAGTGCATCGGATGGTGGAAGATATACAACGTGTTCATTTGATGATGCGGGTATGTTATATGTGGGAACATCAAAAGGAAATATAGATAAATATAATATAAATAATAATGCTTACGTACTTACAGAAAGCATAAGCTGCAATGAATTTAATAATATTAAAGAAATATATTTTGTAGATAACACATTAACAGAAAATGCCACACTTTTTGTATGTGCAGATAATGGTATAGGATATTATGACAGCCAGAATCGATTTATAAACATTGATACAGGCAGCTTTAATAATTCAATAGATCATATGACAGCAGATTATCAGGGAAATCTCTGGTTTACATCATCAAGACTTGGGCTGTTAAGATTAAGCAGATCAGCGTTTACACAGCTTAATTATGAACATACCGATGAAAATCTGGTTGTAAACACAGTTACAATGTGGAATGGAAATTATTACATAGGTACAGACAGTGGAATTGCCGTTTCATATGCAGCTGCAGGCAGTAGTTCGGCTAATGGTGATTATATTCAGAAGCAGGACGGCTCTGTGAATGAGCTTGTGAATAAACTTGTAAAAGAGCTGGATAACGTAAGAATAAGGTGCATAACAACAGACAGTAAAAATAATATGTGGATATGTACAACCGGTAAAGGAATATATGAGGTTACATATAGTGGTGAAATTATAAGATATGATGAGAATAATGGACTAAGTGGAAACAGATACAGGACTATAACAGAGTTAAGTGATAATACAATGCTTGCAGCAGGTGATACAGGACTTAGTTATATTGTAGATGAAGCTGTCACTGGCAATATAGGTTATTCCATGAAAAACAGTAAGGTTTTATGCACCCTTGAAACAGATATACCAGATTACGGAAGAGTTATACTTGCAGGAACAGATGGCAATGGAATAGAGGTTATTAGTGATGGAAGAGTAATAGATAATTATGATAAGGATGATGGTCTTAGTTCAGCGGTTATATTAAGAATGGTAAAGGATGATTCTGGTGAAGGCGTATTCATAGTAACAAGTAACAGTCTGTGTTATATGGATAAGTCATGCGTTATAAGAATATTGGATAATTTTCCTTACTATAATAATTACAATGTGGTTAATGGAAACAATGATAATCTTTTTGTGCTGGGCTCAGCCGGAATATATGTTGTTGATAGGAATGCATTACTTTCCGGGAAAGAGCTTGATTATAAGCTGCTAAATGGAGATTGTGGACTTGAAAAAGCACTTACGCCGAATGCATGGGATTATATCGATGTTAATAATAATCTGTATATGTCAACCGATGATGGTGTAGTGATAGTCAATCTCAATGATTATAGTGCCAGGATAAGGTCATATCGTATACAGATGAAGTCAGTAAAAGTAGATGGAGAAACTCTCAGGATAAAAAGAGGAGAAGAGCTTTATATTGACAGTAAAGCACAGATGATAGAGATGTTCCCTGAGATTATAAACTATTCTGTTAACACTCCTTATGTAAGCATATATCTGGAAGGGTATGATACTGAACCAAGGATAATATTGCAAAGTGATCTGACTAACATAATATACACGAACATACCTGTAGGCACATATACATTTCATTTATCAGTTCTTGATGAAAATGGCAGGGAACCAATATCTGAAAACACATATACAATTATTAAGGAAGCAAAGATATATAACTATTGGTGGTTTAAGGTGTATATGGTTGGAATATTTGGACTTACAGTTGCATATCTTACGTGGATAATATTCCATACACAGATTAAAAGAACCATTGATTTTCAGAAGAAAGAGCTCGAATTCGTAAAGAAACAGCTTGAGATGGGAAACGAAACAGTTCTTACTATCGCAAGGACTGTTGATGCAAAGGATGTTAATACAAGCCAGCATTCACTAAGAGTATCTGAGTATTCAGTTATGATAGCAAAGGAGCTTGGATATAGTGATGAAGAATGTGAAAACCTTAGAAAAGCAGCGTTGCTTCACGATATAGGAAAGATAGGTATTCCAGACAGAATACTTAACAAACCGGAAAGACTTACAGATGAAGAGTATGCCATTATGAAATCACATGTTGAAAAAGGAGCGGAAATACTTAAAAGCTTTACTCTTGTTAATCATGTTGAGGAAGGAGCACTTTATCATCATGAAAGATATGATGGAAAAGGATATATGCAGGGTCTTAAGGGGGAAGAGATACCGCTTAATGCAAGAATTATCGGAATAGCAGATACATTTGATGCCATGACAGCTAACAGAGTATATAGAAAGAAGCTTGATAAGGACTATGTTTTAGGGGAAATACGAAGAGGCAGCGGCACACAGTTTGACCCGGAGCTTGTGGATATTATGCTTAGACTTATTGATAGTGGCAGGATAGACATTGATAATCTGTATAAGGATGGTGAAGCAGATGAAGATAAGTAATATTAAGAAAATATCCGGCAGGGTATTGTCTTATATAGTAAGCAGGGAGAGTATCATAACTCTTATAACATGTGTTGCAGTAAGCATCATCATAGGTGCCTGTATGGTTTATTCAAGAAAAGATGAAGATAAGAGCATCAAGGTAGGGATAATATATGTAGGTGATGCAAGTACTGCATATACAGACAATTTCATAGAGGCACTTGCGGATATAAAGGAAGAGTATGGCGATAAGGTTGAAGTTATGCATATGTATAATGTTGCCGGGGGAACAGAAAGAGAATATCTTGAAAGACTTGTAAATGCAGGCTGTAATCTGATATTTTCTACAAGCTATAACTATGGTGAAACAACTAAGGAGCTGGCTGGAAAGTATCCAAATGTACAGTTTTGTATGGCAACCGGCTCTAATGCTAACGAGGAGCCATACTATGCTAATTATCATACATTTATGGGTGCTATATATGAAGGAAGATATGTAGCAGGAGTTGCGGCAGGCATAAAACTGAAGGAGCTTATATCAGAAGGGATAATAACAGAAAATGAGGCTAAGATAGGATATGTTGCAGCGTATCCTAATGCGGGGGTTATATCAGGATATACAGCTTTTTTGCTTGGAGCAAGATCAGTTGTGGGTAATACTACCATGACAGTAAAGTATACATACAAGTGGAATGATTATCGTACTGAAAAGAAGTATGCAAGAGAACTCATAAATGAGAAGTGTGTTATTATATCACAGCATTCAGATACAGCAGGACCAGCGACTGCCTGTGAGGAAACAGCCTCAGATGTACCTGTTTTTAATGTAAGCTATAACAAGAGTATGTTTGATGTAGCACCAACGACATATCTTACGGGCTGTAAGATAAACTGGAAGCCATATATGAAGGCAGCAGTTGATGCGGTTCTTAATGGAAAGGTGATTGAGAAGAATATCAGAGGTAATATACATGGTAATGATGTGGGAGCCGGCTTTGATGAAGGCTGGGTTTCAATGCTTGAGTTTAATGATATTGTTGTGGCAGATGGCACTAAGGAAATGGTAGCAGATGTTATCGAGCAGTTTAAGAAGGATAGGCTTACTGTGTTTAAAGGTGATTACATAGGCGTAAATACTGACAATCCAAATGATATCATAGACCTTAGTGAAGGCTTTGTGGAAAATAAAGACAGCTCAGCACCATCGTTTAACTATATATTAAAGGACATTATTACGATAGAATAAAAAGACATTATTGCGGACATTATTACGCATTATTACGATAGAATAAAAATACTTGACTGGATAGCTTTCTATATGATAGAATATGCAGGCTTTAAATGGTTTTATTGGAAACGAAACATCCTCCTGGATGATAACGAACAACACATTGAGTTAAGTTATCATTAAGGAGGATTTTTTATGCCAAAAAACAAATTTCAGGAAGTAATATTCACAATTATTATGGCAGCTATTATGGTTTATGGAATGGTTGTTTATAATATAGCTCTTAACACAGGAACAGTTGATGGAACAACTTTTATTGCTGCATTACACGAGTTACCAATAATGGTACCAGTTGCATTTATTCTCGAGTTCTTTATAGTTGGAAGGCTGGCAAGGCTGCTGGCATTTACTGTTATGAAGCCAACAGACAGACCACAGTTTATCACATATGCAATATCTATATGCATATGCTGTATTATGTGTCCTGTTATGAGTCTTGTTGCAACAATACTTTTTAAGGAACCATCTTTTGGCATGTGGGTTAAGACATGGGCTATGAATTTCCCTATGGCAATACTTTATCAGATGTTTTACTGTGGACCATTTGTACGTCTTATCTTCAGAGCAATATTTGAAAGAAAAGACAGCAGGCAGAAAGAAGTCAAAGAAGCATAATTCCTGCTACGTCAGTACAGCATTTATTGAGATATTTAGTCTGGTGATATTATCCAAGGTATGAGAAAAGCATAACTACTATGCCTAGTATAACAAGTATGACTCCTGTTGCACGGTTAAGTGTTTCAGGAGTAGCTTTGTTTGCAAAGATAGCTGCTATTCTTGCCCATATAAGTGTAAATACGATACATAATAGCCACACAGTTATATCAGGTATTCCACCAATCGTAAAGTGTGATACAGCGCCTGTGAGTGCTGTAAAAGTCATAATAAATACACTTGTTCCGACAGCAGTTTTCAGCTCATATCCAAGAACAGAGGTAAGTATAAGCAGCATCATCATACCACCGCCGGCACCGATGAAGCCACATATAAAGCCGATTAATACGCCGCATACAACTGATTGTATGGCACGTTTCTTAGCAGACACACCCTCCATGGTTTCCTTTGTAGTCATAACAGGTCTTATGATGAATTTAATTCCAAGAAGAAATGTCATAAATACAGAGAAGCTGCCCATTGTAGCTGATGGAACAAGGCTTGATACATAGCTTCCTACAACAGTGAATATAAGAACACTGACCATCATAATAAGTCCGTTTTTAATGTCTAGATTCTTGTTTTTTCCATATGTATATGCTGATATGGCACTGGCAAGCACATCAGAAGAAAGTGCAATGCCGACAGCCATATAAGGATCCATTCCTAAAAATGTAATGAGCATAGGGCTGATTACAGCAGCGGCACTCATACCGGCAAATCCAGTACCAAGACCGGCACCCATACCTGCAAAAAAAGTTACAATAATAGTTAAAAATAATGATGACATAATTTATATACCTCCTTGTTTTGCGAAGCAAAATGCGACTGCCCATGCAGGAGCAGAGGTATTTGCCTCTTTTCTGCGCACGATTCTGGTGATAATAGTTTTGTGTCAGGTGTGCACCAACACTAGTTGTCTTCAAGTATCTTATCCAGATTATCTTCTATCTGTTTCATACCAATAAAAAAAGCCTTTTTAGTGGCAGTGTCCATATTATCAAAAAGATGTTCAAGAAAATCTTTCTGTAAAACCTGACCTTCTTTAATTATTTCCTCTGCCGCAGGTGTGCATATGAGCTGTGTTTTCCTTCTGTCACCTTTGGTTTCTTTTCGTATGATATAACCATCACACACAAGCCTGTCAACATTGACAGAAACAAGATTAGCTTTGATTTTTCTTACCTCCACAATATCTCTTGCAGTAGTATATTCCGGATTATTTGCAAGAAACATAAGAATATCGAAAGCTGTCTGTGGAATATTAAACTTATGTAAAAGCGGTTTGCATACGGAATTATATGCAAGATTGATTTTTTGTGCAAATTCAATTCCTGAGTTCATAAAAGAATCAGCCTCCTTCATAGTAATATTAAGATTGCACAGAATAGTTAGTTCTCGTAGTATTAACATTAAACAGATAATCTTTATGTGATAAGATCACAAACTACAAAAATGAATAGTTCAAATTTGAAGTATTATAACACGCTTATATTGATAAGTAAAGACTGAAAGAAAATACTGAAAACGATTTTCTAAAGCAGACTATTGATTGTATTTATATTAGGTTTTTAACATTAGAATATAGTAAAGATTTTGTGAGTTGAATCTAACATTAGTGTAACCATTGAAATTACATCTGTTTTTTGATATGATTACTGTTAAAGAGAGGTGTTTATAATGCAGATTTCAAGCAGATTTACAATGGCAATCCATATGTTTGCCTGTATAGATACATTTTCGGATCAGAAGATGACTAGTGATTTTATGGCAGCAAGCATTGGAACCAATCCAGTAATTGTCCGTAAAATATTGCAACAATTAAAGGCTGCTGGTCTTATTGAGGTTGCAAGGGGTACAGGCGGTGTGACAATTACCAGACCATTGGAGCAGATTACATTCCTTGATGTGTATAAGGCAGTGGAGTGTGCACCGGATGAAGAGCTGTTTCATTTTCATGAGAATCCCAATCAGAAATGTCCAGTAGGAAAGAATATTCATAATGTTCTTGATAAGAGGCTGTTAGAGGTACAGAGGGCAATGGAGGAAAAACTTTCAGAAATGACACTTGCTGATGTGAAAAAAGATATTGCAGTGTATACAGATAAAGAGTAGCATACAGACGGCTTCGGATGCGTGATTATATCATCACAATTTCCGAAGCCTTTTTTATTTGTTGTATTCAATGTAAAACTTTTAAAGGGAGTTGTAACAAAAAAAGTTACAAAAAGTTTGATGTAACTATTGACATTACAATAAACAAATGCTATAGTACAAATGCAAGATGTAACAAACAATGTTACAACAAATTAAGGATGTAATAGTATGAAAAATAAGATTTTTCATACGCAAGGTTTGTGCTTACGCACAAACTTGAGATGCGCAAAAGACAGCGCAAGAAAGGAGATTAAAATGCAGAAAGTAGTAGAATTTTTACAGAAAAATCCAGTTCAGTATTTAGCAACAGTCGGAAGAGATGGAAAGGCAAAATGCCGTCCATTCATGTTTTGCTTTGAGCAGGATGGAAAGCTTTGGTTCTGTACTAACAACACAAAGGATGTTTACAAGGATATGTTAGCAAATCCTGAAGTAGAAGTATCAGTATCTTCTCCTGAATATGCATGGATTCGACTTCATGGCAAAGCAGTATTTGAGGATAGCAAGAGTGTAAAGGAAGGATGCATGAACAATCCTATCGTTAAGGGACAGTACCAGACAGCAGATAATCCTATTTTTGAGGTATTCTATCTTGAAAACCCTCATGGTATAATCGCAGATTTCTCTGGAAATCCACCTTATGAATTTTAATATACACGAAGCAACGAGCCAAAGTTTATGCTTGCACGATACTTTGGCAACTGCCGTGATAACTTGAGAAACTTGCGAAACGTGTTTCTCAAGTTAAAGATAGTCAACAGAAAAAATTATAGTCTTCGGGGCAAGGTGTAATTCCTGACCGGCAGTATAGTCTGCGAGCAAAAAGCTAATATGGTGCAATTCCATAACCGACGGTAAAGTCCAGATGAGAGAAGATATGATAAAGCAAGTCCCGTAGGAAATCACGTCCTGCGGGCTGTTTTAAATTCAGGCATATCTCAAAAAAAGGGGATTTATGAGTAACAATACAGCAACTATTAATACAAAACTGGACGTTGTGCTATTCAATGCATTGCCGTTTAATATATTAAAAGGCTTGGTGATTGGAGCAATTACTATGATAATATATAAAAAACTTACATCGATACTGAAAGGAGCGACTTTGAAATGACAAAAATGGATTATCTCAAACTTCTGGTGGATGAAATTCATTCAACAACAGTTGCAACGATAGGTTCAGATGGACATTTGTGAGGGATACTATAACAATCGGAAAAGCAGAAGCAGTTCAGACAGGTTATTTTGTTGGAGAAGAATGTATTGGATGTAAGTTGTGTTATTCTGTATGTCCGCAAAAGTGTATTGATATATCTTCAGTTCCTGTTGTAATCAATCAGAATCATTGTCTGCATTGCGGAAGATGTGCAGAAATCTGTCCGAAGCAGTGTATTGAGAAAAGAGGTTAATTATGATTTTTAAGAAAATCAGAAGAGGGCATGTTGACTGGAGAAACTTTTTATGCAGTACTCCGGCAAGGGATTATGTATTCCAGAAGGAGGAATATGTAAGTCAGCTTGACAGGGCTGTAGAATATATAAGAAAAGCAGACAGTATCATAGTTGGAGCTGGCGCTGGTGCATCGACAGCAGCGGGAATCCAATATGGTGGTAAGAGATTTACGGATAATTTTGGAGAATTCATAGAAAAATACGGTGTACACTATATGACAGACATGTATGCAGCCGGATTTTATCCATATCCGTCTGAGGAAGCAAAGTGGGGATACTGGTCAAAGCATGCATTGATGAACCGCTTTGATCCTCCGGCATTGCCGCTTTATACCAAGCTTTATGATATTGTGAAAAGTAAGGAGTATTTTGTACTGACTACCAATGTGGATCATCAGTTTTATAAAGCAGGATTTGATGAAAAAAGAATATTTGCAACACAAGGAGACTATGGAAAAATCCAGTGCCAGAAAGCCTGTCATCCAAAGACTTATGATGCAGAAGATCTGTTTCGTAAAATGGATGAAGCAAGAAAAGACTGTCTGATTCCATCAGAACTTGTACCAAAATGTCCGGTGTGTGGCGGAAATATGGCTATGAATCTCCGTTGTGATAATTATTTTGTGGAAGATGAAGCTTGGTATGAGGCAGCTGACAGATATGCGGGTTTTCTGGAACAGAATAAGGATAAAAAGGTTGTTCTTCTGGAACTTGGAGTTGGATTTAATACGCCGATTATTATACGTTTTCCTTTTGAAAAGATGGTACGGGAGAACCCGTCATACAGTCTGATACGTCTGAATATGGACGAAGCGGTAGTGCCGGAAAGTTTCGGGGAACGTGCAATTGGTATTGGCGGTGATATGGCAAAAGTAATTACTGATATAAGGGGGCTAGTGTAAAAAATAAGATTTTTCACACGCAAGATTTGTGCTTCGCACAAACTTAAGATGCGCTTAGAAGCAGCACAAGAATGGAGGATTATTATGACACAGGATGAGCGAAGAGAATATCTGATTCAATATCTTTTAAAAGAAGAAATACGGTTTGGAAGACAGAAGATTCCTACAGATAATCAGGGACAGGAAAATCTGCTCCGTTCACTTATGAATGTCAGACCGCCAAGACCAATCAGTAAAGATTTTTTGAAAATACAGGACGAGTACCTTACAGAAAGAAATATAGAGCGTGGAATAACAGATGTTGCCACGCTTGCACCTGTCAAATCCGATTCGCGATTATATATCTGGAAGGGCGATATTACAACACTGAAATGTGATGCAATCGTAAATGCCTGCAACTCACAGATGCTTGGGTGTTTTTCACCGATGCATGCCTGTATTGATAACTTTATTCATACTTATGCAGGAGTTGAGCTGCGTCTGAAAATGCATGAAATTATGGCAAAGCAGGGACATGAAGAAGAGACTGGCAAAGCAAAGATAACATCGGGCTACAATCTTCCTGCAAAATATATTCTTCATACAGTAGGACCTATTATACAATGGAAAGTCACAAAAGAAGATGAAGCCCTGCTTGCAAGCTGCTACACAGAGTGCCTGAAGCTTGCGGCTGATACAGGTGCAGAATCCATTGCATTCTGTTGCCTGTCCACGGGAGTATTCCGTTTTCCACAGCAACGAGCTGCTAAGATTGCAACGGACACTGTAAAGCAGTATCTTGACAAAGACAGCAGAATAAAAAAGGTAATCTTTAATGTGTTTAAGGATGAAGATTTAAAAATATATAATGGATTGTTATAAGTGTCTGTTGAAATATCCTATTTATTCATTATTTGCAATTATTCACCCAGGCAAACATCAGAACGAGGAGGAGCACATAATGGGAACACTTGAGAAGTGACAACAATTGCATAAAAAGCATATTATAAATGTCAGAATTTTATATAAAGTAAGGCAGTATCATTTAGTGCTTACGTTGTGATAGTTAATAATATGAAATTTGACTTGGTATTTTGTGTTGGTGTATGTAGTAAAATAGTGTATAATTATTAACAAGATATGAATGTGAGATGTAATTATGTTATTAGGAGGAAAATGATATGAAGTGGGGAATTCTGGCTACCGGTAATATTGCAAAAAAATTTGCATCAACTATAAATCAGATGAGTAATGAAAATGAGCAGCTTGCAGCAGTAGGCTCCCGGCACATGGATAGTGCAAAAGCTTTTGCCAGGGAGTATGACATTCCACGATTTTATGATTCTTATGAAGCATTAGTAAATGATTCGGATGTTGAGGCTGTTTATGTAGCAACACCGAATAGTTTGCATTATGAGAATTGCAGACTTTGCCTTGAACATGGTAAGCATGTACTTTGTGAAAAGCCATTTACAATAAATGAGAAACAGGCACAGGAGCTGTACAGGCTGGCAAAGGATAAGCATCTTTTTATTATGGAGGGATTATGGATATGGTTTCTGCCATTGTATAATCGTCTGCGTAATATCCTTCTTCAGGGAACAATTGGAGAAATTAAACATATTTCCTGTCAGTATGGATTTGTTGCAACGGGTGCCAGAAAAGAGCGTAAATTTAACTCTGCACTTGGTGGAGGTGCTCTGTTGGATATTGGAATTTACAATCTGGGATTTTTGCGTATTGTTACAGGGTGTGATCCGCAGAATGTAGAAACCACAAAAGTGCATATTAATGAGAATGGAACAGATGATTACAGTTGTCTCAAACTGACATATAATGATGGATGTATTGCAGAATCAGTCCAGACAATAGGAGAGGAATTAAAACGTAATGCCAGAATTGAGGGAACAAAGGGAAGTATATTTTTGCCGGATTTCCAACACGCAAAGACCTTGATACTTGAGGTGGATGGTAAAGGACCTGAAACAATCGAGTACCCAGTTGATATAAATGGATTTGAATATGAGATTCGTGAAGCAGGCAGATGCATAGCATCAAGAAACAGTGCCAGTGCTATTTATACACCGGAAGATAGTATTGCACTTACAAGGCTGATGTATGATATCCGTATGAGCTGGAATATGATATTTGATGGTGAGATACAGGAATAAACCGACAAATAGCTTATTTCAGATAAATTGACAATGAGTAATAATAAAGAATATGGGGGCTATGTGCCAAGACAATTTGCCTTAATCTATTTTCTACCATAAAAATCACCTTTCACGAAATAGAAATATATTTTTCCCCACATTGTGGTTGTGTAATATTCGACAGGAGAGTTTGCCCATTCTAATACTGTTGCATTGAACTTATAGATTTGTTTAAGAACCTTTTTTTAAGTTCCATCCATTAATATCTAATATTTCATCCTACAGCTTATTTAATATTGCTTCTTTTATTTATTGTATCTGTATCATATTTCATTTCGTATCACTCTTTCATTTACGGACATTACATATTCCTGTACATTATTCATATCCGGTTCATCAGGAAGAGATGTATTATTTGCAGCATACTGAAAACTTTTTTCGTATTCTGATAATATATCATAAAAGGCGCTGTTAAAGGTGTGGTCGCTGTTTTGATATTTTCCATTTCTGATATCCATAAGCATGTTATGTTCGTTTTCTCTATAGGTGTTAATTTCCCCTTTTTCAAGAATATCTATAGCCATCATAAAAAGCCGTATAAGATGCATAGCATGTTTATTAAGGTGTTTATCATTCTTTTTATTATTGCGTTTTCCAAGTTTATCATAATCCTTAACAACATTTGTCATTTCGCTAAGCATGCCCTTATAGTCTCTTAATGGATAATGCTTTAAATTAGCATCAATGAATATTTCTGTGTCTAATTCAGGATTAACGGCTGTGTCTATATAGATATTAAGCTGCCCTTTATCAAAGGAGTTATAAGCAGAGTTAAATCTGTACATAGTATTTTTTACAGAGTTAAATATATGTTGTTCTTTGTCTGCCTGCGGATATGAGTCTCTTGCAAGTGCATTTTCTAATCTTCTTAGCTGTGTATTGGCATATCCGCCAAACGATTGTACTGCACTCTTTGATAGGAAAAGTGTCTTATTATTTATGAGTCCTTCGCCAATATTATTAAGATAAAGATAATGCTCTTTTCTTAGCCCTAAAAGCTCAATAGTATTTGGGTTACAGCTAAGAAGGAGCTTGATAATTTTATTAAATGCATAAATTGTTGTGTCGGTATTAGTGTCAACATACTGCTCATATTCTGTAAGTCCTATGAGATCAGATTTTCTGTTAAGAGTAATTCCCCTGACATCAATGTCGCTTTCATCATTATTTGTACCATATGAATAACTGCCAGCTAATCCAAGCAGAATTATATTTTTTTAAGATGTTCATCTGTCTTTAAGAAACTATATTCGGATGAATTTAATATATTTTTCGTAATCATTTAGCCCTCCGTATCACCAAAATATTCAGATAGTGGGAAAAAGTGTACGCTTTTAAAAAGTGTAATATGTCATACACTTTTTTAAAATTCGCCCGCGTTGCTTCATTTTTCCCCATTTTTCTGTAACATTCACACATCCATTTTCTTTTACCTATTATACTATACACTCTTTAAAATGTTTAGAAAAGCATATATATTATAACCAATCCATCTTATGTATGCCCATCAGAACATCTTACAGGACTATTTGTGACATTTCTATAAGATAAAAGTATCTTCCTGTTTTTCTAAAGCAGACTATTGATTGTATTTATATTAGGTTTTTAACAACTGTGTAACCATTAAAATTACATCTATTTTTTGATAGGATTACTGTTAAAGAGAGGTGTTTATAATGCAAATTTCAAGCAGATTTACAATGGCAATCCATATGTTTGCCTGTATAGATACATTTTCGGACCAGAAGAAGACTAGTGATTTTATGGCAGCAAGCATCGGAACCAATCTGATGATTATCCGTAAAATATTGCAACAATTAAAGGCTGCTGGTCTTATTGAAGTTGCAAGAGGGACAGACGGTGTGACAATTACCAGACCATTGGAGCAGATTGTCTGCATTGCGGAAGATGTGCAGAAATCTGTCAGAAGCAGTGTATTGGGAAAATAGGTTAAGCTATGATTTTTAAGAAAATCAGAAGAGGGCATGTTGACTGGAGAAACTTTGTACTGTCCGAGTTCGTAAACATTGATGGGACGATATAACAGTTATTAAATTACTTAAAAACAGGTGAAATCTCAAATCCAGTTTATTAATCTGTATATGTATTATAAAGAGAAATCAAAAATTTTGTTTATTGTATGTACAAATATTAGTATATCAGAAAGTTTGTGTAGGGATTGTATATTGTCTGTCATATTGATGTGTGGCAGCTTTTTTAGATTGTGTTGAAAAATTTGGTTAGTATAACAATAGTGAGGCGTACGATAGTTGTGACAGTAAATAATATGAAATTTGACTTGGTAAGGACAATTGGTGTAGATGGCAATATTCTTTATTGTAAGATTATAAATGTAGTGTATAAATTATAAAGAATTTTTGAAATGTAATCATTATTACAGATAGATAATGGCATATTTAGTAAAGTTGATTACCACTTTTAATGTAAAGATTATATAACATACAAACTTGGAAAATAAAATCCAAAAAAGTGTTGACAAGAATATAAATATAAGGTATTATCCCATTGTGATAGATTGGAAAACAAAAACCAAAACATATAAATTAAAAACCAAGGAGATGTTTAATTATGAATGCACTTAATAATGTATCCATTGAGGACGCAAGAAGAATAAGAAAAGAAATCTCATCCGTTGTAACAGAGATTGGAAAAGCCGATGATGAAGAATTTGAAAGTTATAAAATAATAGAAACTATAGGTTGTTATTGCTTATGGCTCATTAAATCAGATACTACAATTGTCACAGTAAGGGATTTAATTGAAAGAATAGAAGACAAGAAATCAAATCAATTTATGCTAATGAAGTTTGATGATTTTACGGATTTATTTTTAATATATAACGGTAAGACAATAGATGAATCTGAACCATGGGCTCATTTTATTGAGAAGGAAGAAGAATGGAGCAAATTCAAAGGCTTAGCAGATAATTATACAAAAGATGAATTAGCTGCAGCAGTATGTAAAGCTGAGTATATAGAAGAAGAACTGAATGAAGAATTTTTTACTACTGTTCCATATGGGATAGGCGTTTTGGTGGATAGAATACTTGGAGTAAATAAAGGTGATAGTGTTGTTGAGCTTGGTGTTTCTTCATACGCATTAGAAGCTTTAAAGAGGAATCCAGAAATACATATGGAGATATATGATGAAGATGATTATGTTATTCTTACTTTGGTATCTATTTTAGCAGATGTCATGGGATACTCCGATGTGATTTGCACTAGTTCATTTGAAGAGAATGCAAAATTTGATAAAGTATTTGTAAATAATAATTTGGAGCCATCTGAAAAGTTATCATACTCTGATGTGAACTGCTATTTGGAAGATGAATGGGAAGAGTTTCCGAGAGAGATTTCATATAATTGGAATATGTGTGGCATAGGGCTACTTAGAATGGTTGAAAATGGAAAGGCTGTTGCTATCATGAATGCTGGAGAACTGACATTGAATAAGTATCGTGAAGTTCGTAAGTTTCTATGTGAGGGTGGATTTATTGAAGGTGTGATATTTCTGCCAGATAAAACATATTCAAGCACGTGGATTAATCCATACATGCTGATAATGGGAAGAAATAATAAGACCGTTAGGTTTTTAGATGCCAGAAATGAGTATGTGGCAGGTCGAGTAAAGGGTAAAAGAGTTAATGAACTTAATGATGAAGCAATTGCAGAAATTGTTAAGAAGTATGAAGCTTCAGAGTCGTGTATAGAAGTATCTGTAGATGAAATGGAAAAATGTGATTATGTGCTAACACCTAATCGTTATATAAAAGTTAGTAATACTGATGCAAACCTGGTTAGTTTGGGGGATATAGTTAAGGAGATAAAAAGAGGAGTTACATTATCAGCTTCAGATATGGATGTGATGATTACAGACAAAACATCGGATATCAGATGTTTATTACCTGCAGATATTGCTGCAGGGGTGGTAACATCTGAAAGGTTTTTTAATGGAACAATAAAGAAACCAGGTAAAAACGAAGCACATCAGGGTGATATATTGATTAGTAAAACAGGAAATCCGTTTAGAATTGCAGTTGCTGATAAAAATTATTTGGTTGTAGGAAATACTTATATTCTAGATATAGACAGTACAAAGTATAGTGCTGAATATATCAAGTGTTATCTCAGTAGTGAAGCAGGACAAAGGGAAATTATGAAGTATGCTTCCGGATCAGCTACACCAATTATCAGCGTATCAAATTTAAGCAGCATAGAGATTCCGATACATGATGAGGAAGCACAAAAAGAAATGAATGAGCATGCAAAAGAGATTGTATCTGCACTAAAAGAGAGCTATAAGCAGATTCAGATATGTAAAGATGAAATGAATGTATTTTTTAGATAGAAGATTACTATATGCAGTAATTTGAAAGGTGAATTCATAAGAATTGAGAAATTATCAGATGTATGTTTGAGTGCTATTTGGCGACAAAATGGCATTCGAGGAAGATATATGAATGTGACATGTTATTAGAAGGAGTGATATACTATGGATAAGAATACAGTTTACAAAATTCAAAAGTACCTTAAGGATAATGGAATAGCTGATTTGTCAGCGACAAAATCCAAAATGACATTACGTGCAGAAGGAAAGCATTTTTCAACTCAGGAACATGTTGAAGGAATGTTGTTGGCATTGATTTCCGGACAGAATAAATGGTATAAAGTTGAACGCCAACTTGTTAATATCAAGAAGTTATTCTTTAATTATGAACCAGACGAGATATTAAAGCATGATGGAAGTTATTATTATAATGAACTTAGAAATCTTGGAGCAAATGGAAGATTTGCCGAAAGACAGATGCAAGAGGTTCATCACAATATTGAGGTGCTTCAGACTATAGACAATGATTATGGTTGTATTGATGATTTTTTGGTTAGCAGACCAGTTAGTGAAATCGTAAAATTGCTAGCTAAGCCAAAAACAAAGTATAAGCTTAATCAAATGAGTATTGCGCTTGTTTGTGAGTATTTAAGGAATGTGGGAATTGATACGGCAAAGCCGGATGAACATATGAGAAGAATGCTTGGCTCTGAGAGATTAGGTATTTCTTCAAAGAAAAATGCGACTTGCTATGAGGTAATTAACGCATTTTATAAATTGTCAAAGGAAACAGGAATGTGGGCAGCAGACTTAGATTATCTTTTCTGGTGTTATTGTGCAGAAGATAAAGCTGAAATTTGTTCTAAAAATCCAAAATGCGATAAGTGTGTTATCAGGGATGAGTGTAATATGTTTAGGTAATTTATAAATATTTATAATTATGATGTTACATATTGAACTTAATGTATTAATAAAAATATTGAATAATGAGTAGATATAATTAGGGAGGATACATGGAGAAGAAAAGATATACATTGGAAGATCTTAGTGAACTTAAGATTGAGAAAGAGGAAATAACAGTTGAAGATAAGGAAACTGGAGAATGGCCGTTGCAGAGCAGTATTTCAGAAGATGGACAGTGTGACACTTGTTGGATGGTTTATGCAGCATGCTGGAATGTATAATGTTATTGAGCCGGAGAAGCTGAGGTGAGAGGTGCTAGAAAAGATCAATGTGGCAATGAAGTATTATCTTACAGATTTATAATCGGTTTGTATAGTTTATAACAAAAAAATTATAACAGAGGAGGATGTGACCAATGATGAAGTGGTTTTTTCCTACTATAGGATTCGGAGAATTGGAGGGGTTTTCAAACCCTGGATTGGAAATGTTTAAAGGTGAACCATTAAGAGCAATGGCAAGAGAAATAGTACAAAACTCTTTAGATGCAGTTTATGAAGAAAATAAACCTGTATATATAGAATTTGATAATAAATTTATAAGTCCTGTATCAAATTTTCCAGGAATGGAGAATATGAGAGAGGTTATCGATAAATGCAGGCATTTTTGGAAAGAACAGAATGAAGATAAAACTATGAAGTTTATTTCTGAAGCGGATAAAAGACTGCGCTCATCAGGCATATTTGTATTACGTGTTAGTGACTATAATACAACAGGATTAAAAGGAGCTTTTAGTAATAAAACTATTACCCCTTGGAAAAGTTTGGTTCAAGGCAATGCATTTTCTGTTAAAAATTCAGATAGTGCAGGTGGAAGTTATGGCATAGGAAAAGCAGCCCCTTTTGTTGTATCAAAATTACAGACAGTATTTTATAGAACATATGATATTGAAGAGGTAAGAGCTGCACAGGGTGTTACTCATCTTACTTCATTTAGAGATGAATCTATGGCATTGCCGGGAGAGGATTCAATAAGAAGATCTACAGGATATTATTCAGCATCTAATCAGAACCAGCCTTTTGAAGAAATTCCTGAACTAGAAAAGTTAAATAAGAGAACGGAATATGGTACTGACCTATTTATACCAGCATTTGATTTCAGTTCAGGTAAGATGGAATGGAAAGATATAATAATAATTGAGTTATTGGAAAATTTTTTATATTCAATATATGCAGGTAAATTGGTCGTTAAAATAGATAATATAAAACTTGACAAGGATACATTAAAAAAACATCTTGAACGATTAATGCCTAAAACAAAACATGCAATGTGCTTTTATAATGTTATAAGATATGACAATGAGGAAGTAATTGAGATAAAACACAAGTTGTATAATTATGGATATTTAAGGTTAAGATTGTTGTACAAATCAGATCTTAATAAAAAAATTTTGGTTGTAAGAAATTCTGGTATGAAAATAGCAGATATTAAGGCTTTGCCAAAGGGCATATCTTATACTGGATTTTTGGAATTACAAGGTGAGGAAATAAATACATTTTTTAGGAGAATGGAAAATCCTCAGCATAATGCTTGGGAGCCTGAAAGACATAGCAATCCAGCATTGGCTAAGAAAGTGAAGAAGGAAGTTGAAGAATGGGTTAGAGAAACCATTGGCAGTAAAATTGAAGAAATTAGTGGTGATGAAATGGATATTGATGTAGGAAATGTTTTTAATACAAATTCAAACCCTGATTTATCAAGTATTTCGGAAAGTGAAAAAAGAGAAAGTATAACAGATACTGTTAAAGATTTTAATTTGATAGAACAAGAAAAAAATATCAGCAATTTAGAAGTAAAAGATATTGGGAACCAAGGTGCTAAGCAGGAAATGAACATTGTATCAGGATTTATTGATGATGAGGGAGAAGCAATTGGACATAGACATAGGTCAGGAGGAAAAAGGATTGCTCAACCTATAGGAAGAAAGGGTTATATAGATAAAAAAGGTCCGGATCGAATGTATGATTTAGAGAATGTCCCTGAAATAAAAAATAATAAAATCAGAGAAATACCAGTAAGTGCAAGATTTATTTGTAATAAAGATGGTGCTAACAAATTAATATTAACTGCTAAGGAATATATCGACACAGGAGAGATTGAAATAGTATCTGCAGGTGAAAACGGAAAAACACTTCCAATAAATGTAAAAAGTGCATCATCTGTAAATGCAGAATGTAAGGTTATTGATGGACATATTATACTAAAAGATGTGAAAGCAAATGTAAAAATAAAAATAGAATTTTACATAAATGGTGATAAAAAATATGCCATGGGGGTAAGAGCGTATGGAAATTAAGAACAGGTTGTTCCCTTATCCTGTATTATGCAAGGATAATGATGATTATGGAAATAGTGTATTTGATGTGTCCGTGGAAAAGGATGATGAATTAAATGACATTATACTGGAGTTCAACATAACATTGGATAATAGGGAAATTTTATCCTTGATACGAGAGGGAAAAGCGGAATATGTAATACATGTGGAATGCCCATGTACATCATATAGAAGAGTGACAAGAGGATATAGTAAAAATATCAAGTACAGGATACCTAAGGGGAAAATTAATAAGGATGTATATTTGGTAGCAATGGTAGTTGCAACATCAGAGATAAACGGCTTTTATTCAAATAGTTTCAATGAGGATTATGACGAAAATGTATACTTTGATAAAGGTGCAATTATAGCATATAAGAATTTACCCAAGATGTTTATTCTGAAAAATCAGGAAGAATTGACTAGAGGAGATTCGTTTTTTTCTATTGTTAATAAAAAATTCAGGTCTGATGACAGAGAACCTATTACATATGACTTGAGTGGAGATAAGATAAAAATATTAGTTGATGATATTTTGTATAATGAATATGTAAAGTTTCAGACAAATCAGTCAATGAAGCCATTGTTATTAAGCTGTCTTGTAATGCCGGCTTTGGCATATACAGTGGAAATATTAAGAAATGATGGCTACGAGAATTACGTGTCTAATTATTGGTTTCAAAAGCTGAGTAAGGCATGTGAACTCAAAGGAAAGAATTTTATAAAAGATATAATATATAATGAGTCAACTGCAATTGAAGTGGCTCAAAACTTACTTGAATCCCCAGTAAGCAAAACTTTGGATAATCTATCATCAATTATTGAAGATGTGGAGGAATAGATTATGAAGATATTATTTATGAAACAGGATGCCATGAATAAACTAAAAGAAAATATGCAGACATTATATTTTAATTATTATAGAGAAAAGACTAATAGTTGGATATATAACATATTTGAATATGATCCATTTGATGTTCTTTTTGAAATACCAGATTTCGACCTATATCCGATTTTAAATAAAAAAGGTGTTACTGAACTAGAAAACTGTAAAATCATGTATGACAAGTTAAAGAATATTACAGAATCACAAGCATCTGATGAAAGATTGTGGGCTGGATTATGTAATGGAACTTTTTATAATTATGTCAGAAACAGATGGGATTATGATAAAATAGATTTAATGGATGCAAAGTCTGATTCAGACAAGATTTTATCGAGGTTCTTTTTTAAAAATGGTAAGTACAGAAATACCTTATCAAAATGTTGGTGGGTAGGTCATAATACATATTTACCCAATAACATAAATCATTTTCAATTACTCGATTATTTGGGACCAGATGATTTCTCTACTAAAATCAATGATATGTTTTATAATTATTCTTTTGCTTCCAATGACACAATTGTTACAGGTATAATAAATGGTTGGTATAAAGCAACAAAAGATGAAAAACTTACAGTAAGAGAATATTTTAGACCAATGATGCAATATTTTAATGCGTTGGGTGGAGGAGTTTTATTGGATATATATTCTGAACATGAAGTTGAAAAGATAGTTACAGATTATATATCATTATTACTGAATAAGGAAGATCCAATTATTACTGATGACATTGATTCAGATGAAGAAGATACCATGAGTTGATTGCAATATGAATAAATTTTTCTAATCTATTGATCATATAGGGAGAATACAATTGAAAATAATAGATAATGTTAATAAGACGTTAAAAGAAGATTTGACAACTGAAATACATAATGGTAGTAAAGTCTCTATTACTGCAGCCTGCTTTTGTATTTATGCATTTGCTGAATTAAAGAAAGAACCTAAAAATGTAGAAGAGCTCCGTTTTATTTTTATATCACCTACATGTATCCTGGCAGATTCAGTAGATTTAGGAAAAAAATTTGCTGTGCTATCTGTAATAAAGTATTACGAGAACAAGAATAAATAAGATTGATTTAAACTTTGAAGCTACTTTTGAGCGATTACTGGAAAAGATGCTGTAGGATAATGAGGAAGATATATGGGAGAGTATTTTAGCTGGATTAATCAGAATAAAAAAGAATACATAAGTCTGTGTGATTTTGAAATTGGAAATAAAAGATATGAGTCGGTATCTGTAAATAATATTCTGCTATTCGTAGATTACACATATGAAAAGTTTAAAAATGTATCCTGTAAGTTTGAGGCAGCAAGGAATACGGTGACAGAAGAAATTTCAATTTTCTTAGAAAGAATCAGATGCGGGGAAGAAGATTTCATAAATGAATATGGGATAGATATTAATAACCCATTTGCTGGGATGTTTAACAGAAAAGGGAAATCATATAATTATACGATTAATTATAGCAAGGGTTTGGCGTATTGTCTTGATACAACAAAGATTATTACATCAGATGATAATGTATTTGATAGCATAGATCACTTGCCTGTTTTGTTAGGGTATGGAAATACAATGCAGCCTGGGGAGTGGATGGGAGACTTTGTGGGTGTTAGTGACTTGTTAGATACTGAAATAACGCTATTAGATAAAATAAGAGTCCTGTGGTAAGATAAATAAATTTTGGAGGAAACTGTTGTGAATATACAGATATTTGGAACTAAGAAATGCAATGATACAAAGAAGGCAGAGCGTTTCTTTAAGGAAAGAGGCATAAAGTACCAGTTTATAGATATGAAGGAAAAAGGAATGAGCAAGGGAGAATTCAATTCTGTAGCACAGGTTAATGGCGGGTTACAGGGAATGATTAACTGGGATGGAAAAGATAAGGATCTGCTTGCTCTTATAAAATACACAGCTGATGAGGACAAGCTTGAAAAGGTATTGGAAAATCCAACAGTTATTAAGACACCTGTTGTAAGGAATGGAAAAGCATCGACACTTGGATACCAGCCTGATGTCTGGAAGAGCTGGAGTTAAATAAAAATTAGGAGACAGATATATGAATTTTGAATTAGCATGTCTGGAGGATTTTAATGAGATAGAAAATCTCTACTGGGATTTGATAGACAAAAGCAAAGAAGAACCATCTTTTCCTGACTGGAAGAAGGGAGAACATCCTTCAGCAGATTTTCTAATGGCCAGTATTGTACAGAAAGAGTTGTACATATTAAGGGATAAAGGAATAATTAAGGCGTGTGCCATAGTTAACAGTAATTCTAATAAAGAGTATAAAAGGGTAGCATGGAAAGTAAATGAAAGAGATAATAATGTATGGATAATCCATGCTCTCGCAGTGCGATATGAGTACCGTGGTATGGGTCTTGCTACTCAATTTGTAAAAAACTTAATATCATATGCTAAGTTAGAAAACATTGAAGCCATTCATCTTGATGTAATAGATAAGAACACACTAGCTGACAAGTTATATATCAGAGCTGGCTTTAAATATGTAAGTACTGAAAACATATTTTATGAGGTGGTTGGAAACAGGCAGTTTAGAATGTATGAGTATGTGATTGAGTAGAAAGTATTAGATATGCACATATAATGAGCATTATCTACCTTACAGCAAGCTATAATGAAAAATCATAGTAAAGAAGGAACGATTGTGAATATAAGATATGCAACAATGGCTGATTTAGACGATATTGCATCGGTCGAATCCGAGTGCTTTCCTGTTTTAGAGGCAGCAACTAAAGAAGAATTCGAGCAAAGAATAAAATATTATGGAAATCATTTCTGGCTAATGTTTGATAATGATAAACTCATTGCGTTTGTAGATGGTTTTGTTACGGATGAGGCCAATCTTACAGATGAGATGTATGAAAATGCATCAATGCATAATGAGAATGGCACATGGCAGATGATTTTTGGTGTAAATACTCTTCCTGAATATCGTAGATGCGGATACGCGAAAGAGCTGATTAAGAAGGCTATCTTAGATGCCAGAAAACAGAACCGGAAAGGGCTTGTATTAACATGTAAAGAAAGCCTTGTTCCATATTATTCCAGGTTTGGATTTGTTGATGAGGGGATAACAGATAAATCCACTCATGGAAATGTCCTGTGGCACCAGATGAGATTGGATTTTAAATTAAGAAATAATGGAGTAAATCCTTCAGATAACAAAAAAGTGACCGCAAACAAGAAATTTGCAGCCGACAGAATACTATCATATTTTAAAGAAGAGTGGAAGGTACTGCTTATAATAACAGTTTCAGGTCTTATATACAACTTTGGACTTTTGCTTGGCCCTTGGTTTGAGGGTAAGATGACAGGATGTCTTATAGATATATTAAGCCAAAATGCTGTATACAAGGATATGTTTATACTTGTAGTGTCATATATTGTATCTATTGCAGTTGTCCAGATATCAAGATATATAAAACGTTTTTATGTTCGCAGATTCGCCAATAATGTTAATAGAAGAATGAAGAAGATATTGTATGGGACGCTTGTGTTAAAGAGCAAGACAGAACTTGAAAGTGAAGGTATGGGCGATATTATGACAAAGGCAATCCTTGATGTTGATGATTGTGCTGAGGGTATGAGAAAGTTCACAACAGAGGTGTTTGATACAGGAGTTGCTCTGGCTGCATATGCAGGAATGCTGCTTGTATATGATGTAAGGCTGGCACTTATTGCAATGATATTTCTACCGATATCTTATCTGCTTGCAGAAAAGATGAAGATTATCGTACAGAGAACAGGTGCAGAATATAAAAGACAGTCAGGAATATTAAGCAATGCCACACTCGATAGAGCTTCAAATGCCATAACTTACAGGGTATACGGAAGGGAAGAGGACAGAAGAATTGCATACGAAGATAATCTTTCATCATATGAGAAAGCTGCTATCATGGCAAATATATGGAATTCTTCAATGACACCCTTATACAGGATTATATCAATGACAGGTATAATATTTATATTATATTTCGGCAGTAAAAATGTACTTGGAACGGGGTGGAAAAGCTGGAATATCGCGGCATTTACGACATTCCTTGCCTGCTTTATAAAGTTATCTGATAAGTCTTCAAAGGCGGCGAAGCTGTTTAATGCGGTACATAAAGCACAGGTTTCATGGAAACGTATTAAGCCGCTTATGGTTATCTATGATAAGGATACAGACTGTAAAAATCAGACATCAGGAAAGCTTGAAGTAAAAAACTTAAGTTTTACATATCCAGATGGAAAAACTGTATATAATGATATTTCCTTCACTGCAGAGCCGGGACAGATTATAGGTGTTACAGGTCCGGTTGCCAGTGGTAAGTCAACATTTGGAAGGACATTTCTGTGCGAATATCCATATGAGGGAAGTATAAGGTATAACGGATGTGAGCTAAGAAATACTACGGATAATGTAAGGTCGGGGATAATAAGCTATCTTGGACACGACCCGGAGCTTTTTAATGACTCTATTAAGAATAACGTGCTTCTTGGTGACGATTGCGATGTATCAGAATACCTCAAGAACGTATGTATCGATAAAGAAGTTTCACAGATGGAAAATGGAGTTGACACACTTATTGGTAATGGTGGTGTAAGACTGTCAGGTGGACAGGCACAAAGAATAGCACTTGCCAGAACGCTTTGTCATAAGAAGCCGGTACTTGTGCTTGATGATCCATTTTCAGCACTGGATATAAGCACTGAGAAAAAGATATATAACAACCTTTGTGATATAGCAAAGAATAATATTGTAATTATTATGACACATCGTCTGTATATGTTCCCTAAGATGGATAAGGTTATATGGATGGATAATGGAAAGGCAATAGTTGGAACACACGAAGAGATTATGTTACAGTGTCCGCAGTACAGGAAGCTGTATGAAAATGTCAGCACATCGATGAGGTAGACGTGGCTGAACATACCAGAAAAAGTACATTACAAAATAAAAATACCAACGAAAATAAGAAAAAGGAGGTGGATAATATTGAGCAGTAATAATGTAAACAGCACAGAAGCCAATAATTATTATATTAATAACGTTGATAATAAGAAAATGAATAACAAGAATTCACACAACGTAGTTTCAATAATATTACATACTATAATAAAGAGAAAATGTCTCTCTCTTGGAATTATAATTTCAGTATGTGGTGCGATTATAACAGCTCTTTATCCCCCACTTGTACTTGGAAAAATAGTAGATACCCTGACAACAGGAAGTCAGGTGCCTGTATATTTAGTATTTGTTTATATGGCATTTACAGTTATTGCAGGTCTTATGGAAGCCACAAGAGAAGGGCTTCTTACAGTATTTGGGCAGAAGATAACACATGCACTTAGAAGTGGACTTATGGAGCATTTTGTAAGACTTTCTGCTGACTCACTTAATAAGCAGGAGCCAGGTGCTGTTGTATCAAGGTTTGTAGGTGATGTTGATACAGTTGAGAACCTTTTCACATCGGGAATTGTAAGTATGTTTGCAGATGCCTGTAAGATAATAAGTATTCTTGCAGTTATCTGGTTCAGAAATAAAGGACTTGCAACAGTGCTTATAGTGCTTCTTCCATTTTTATTCTGGTTTACAAGACATATACAGAAGAATATGCTTGATGCCCAGTTAAAAAATAGACGAGCAGTAAGCCGTGCTTCAGGACATGTACCTGAAACACTTCACAATATCCGTACGATCCATAATCTTGGCAAGGAGAAGTATATGGAGAAAAGATACGATGAATATATAAGCGACAGCTACAAAGCTATGGAAAAGACCAACTTCTACGATGCCGTATATTCACCAGTTATTCTTATATTAAATGCAGTTGTAGTGGCGGTAGTTATGTTGTTTTCAGCCTCAGGCAATGCCAAAGTCCTTACACTTTTTGGTATGTCAGCAGGTACAGCAGTAGCAGTTATTAACTATATATCACAGATATTCTCACCAGTTGAAAGTCTTGGAATGGAAATCCAGACGATACAGTCAGCGATTGCGGGCGTGAGAAGAATAAATGAATTCTTTGAACTTCCAGTACTAGATAACAATGAAGAATTACAGGCAGAAAAGACGTTTGATAGTAAAAATGATACACCTTATGTCCAGTTCAATGATGTAACATTCGGATATGAGTCTGATCACATTGTAATAGCTGATAAGACATTTGTTGTAAACAGAGGAGAGCAGGTTACACTGTCAGGAAGGACAGGTGCAGGTAAGAGTACAATATTCAAGCTGCTTTTAGGACTGTATAAGCCACAGAAAGGTTCTATCCTTATAAATGATATGAATTCAGCTGCGATACCAGATAACAGAAAGAGAAAAATATTCGGTTATGTTGAGCAGTCATTTCATATGGTTCCGGGAACTATTAAAGACCAGATTACACTTTATGACAAGTCCATATCTGACGAAGCTGTTATCAAAGCGGCAAAGCTTACAGGACTTCACGATACAATTATGAACTTTGAAAATGGATACGATACCCAGTGTACACAGGAATTATTCTCGCAGGGGCAATGGCAGTTGTTATCCATAGCAAGAGCTACAGCTGGCAACCCAGAGCTGCTTTTACTTGATGAGATAACAGCCAATCTTGATGCCAACACAGAAAGAGATGTTCTTGCAGCACTTAAAGGTGTATCTGAAAACAGAACAGTTATATCAATATCACACAGGGTTACGGCAAGAACAGGACGTGTAATAAGCTGTTAAATACAATATTTTATAATGACAATGACGCCAGAATGTGATATTATTTCTCATATTGGGTAATTTAATGAATTAAAGTATATCAGGTGGACAAAGTGGAAGATATTATGTATAGCATTAACAGGTTGTTAAGCATTACAATTGGAAATAATAGGGCATATTTAGATGTGCAATATGTTAATATTGCTATGTTGGTCTGGGGTTGTGTATTCTGCTTAATAGCAGGGATGGGAATGATTTTAAGTAAGAATTTTGACCGCCGTAAGAGGCTGTGGATGATACTTTTGCAGTTTGCAACAGCTGTTCTGTTGCTCAGTGATGCAACCGCCTGTATATTCAGAGGTTGGACGGGTATATTTGGATATTGGATTGTAAGGATAAGTAATTTTATAGTATTTCTTGACAATAATATAATATTATATTTGTTCCACAGGTATGTGTGCAGTTTTATTTTTACGGAACAGGAAGAAAGAACTTTAAAAAGAGCAACATTTATAAATATACTGTGTGCCGTGGCAGTAGCTCTGGTTATTATTTCACAGTTTACAGATTTGTATTACTATTTTGATGCACAGAATGTATATCATAGAAGTGAAGGTTTTATAATATCTATTTTTATACCTGTAATAGGAATGATGGTAGAGATGTCATTTTTGATAGAATACAGAAAGAAATTAAGCAATATTACAATTTCTTCACTTGGTTCATATATTATTCTTCCAATTGTAGCGGCAATAATACAGTTCTACTTTTATGAAATTTCGCTGATTGATATAGCTATATGTAATTCAATGATAGTTATGTATATAACTGTTATTGGTGAACAGAACAGGAAACTTGACAATCTGGAACAGAAGCAGATTAAGACAGAGGCTGAACTTGAAATATCTATGGTGCTTAACCAGTGTATAGCAGAACTGACAACTGAAGCGGATATTAACATAGCTATACATAATCTTCTTGCAATTATTAATAATTATTTTGGTGCGGACAGATGTTATATTTTTGAAAATAATTACGATGATAATACAATGGATAACACCTATGAGTATGTTAGTGATAGTATTACAGCAAAGAAGGATAAGCTTCAAAAGCTTTCAATGAATATTGTAAGTTTATGGATGGAGAATTTTAAAGAGGAAAAGCCATATTATATAGCAGATATCAGCAAGCAAAAGGAAGAACCTGTATACAATATGCTGCATGAACAGAATGTAGACAGACTTCTTGCAGTGCCATTAAAAAGAGATGGAAATATAATTGGATTTCTTGGAGTGGACAATCCGGTTAATCATTACGAGGATATGGCATTGTTGTCTTCTATACAATATTTTGTTACTAATAGTCTTGAAAAGCGTGTGCAGCAGGATAGGATGCGTTATTTAAGTTACAGGGATATGCTTACAGGTTTGTACAATCGTAACAAATATATAAGCATTGTTAAAGCGGCTAAAGACCAGATACTTAAAAATGTCGGAGTTGCTTACATAGATCTTAATGGTCTGAAAGCAATTAATGATAATTATGGACACTCTAATGGTGATAAGTTCATATGTACAGCAGCAGACACATTCAAAATGGTATTCCCGGATAATTCTTACAGGATAGGTGGGGATGAATTTGTAATTATAGAGCAGAATATTGAGCGTGATAAATATGAAGAAAGAATTACAGCCTTGAAAAATATAATGCAGGATAAACAAGTAAGCATATCCATAGGAGTTCTGTGGAGAGAGTATGTTGACGATTTAGAAGAATTATTAAAGGCGGCAGATAAGCTTATGTATATGGAGAAAGAGATGTATCATAATAACAGAGAATAAAGTTAAAATAAAAGGGATTTGGGATACACCTTCCAAATCCCTTTTGTGTTCTTTTTGTGCTGTTAAGGGATTTATATTAAAAGTTATGATGGGTATGTATCCCCAGCACAAATATAATTATAAAATGTTGTTAAAACAGCATAAAATGCTTGTTACTTTGGAACAAATGCTTGTTGTTTGTTATATTGATTGTTATAGTCAGACCATATTAATCAATGCCATTTGATATTTGAATTCAGTGTTAATATCTTAGGCAGGAAAAGAGGTATAATATGGCTGGAAAGAAATTTATTAACGCAAAGTTAAAAGGATATAATGAATTACAGGAAATACTTGTTGAGGACGGAGTATTTAAGGCAATTGCACCACATATAGATGTAGATAGTGATTGTGAAATTGAGGATTTGGGAGGCAAGCTTACACTGCCACCATATGTTGACCCACATATTCATCTTGATTATGTATTCACAGCAAGAAAGCAGGGCGCAACTAACGGAACAGGAACATTATTTGAAGGAATTCAAAGGTGGAGTGAAACTAAATCAGATTTAACAATTGATGAGATAAAGGCAAGAGCAATAAAGGCAGTTAAAATGGAGGTGTCACACGGTGTCCAGTTCATAAGAACACACGCTGATGTAACTGACCATAACCTCACAGCCTTAAAGGCACTTCTTGAATTAAAGGAAGAATTAAAAGATATTGTAACAATCCAGATTGTATCATTTCCACAGGAAGGAATGTATTCTTACAAAGATGGCGACAAGCTTGTTGAAGAAGGACTTAAAATGGGTGCTGATTGTGTAGGTGGTATTCCACATTTTGAGTATTGCAGGGAATTTGGTGAGAAATCAATCCATAAGGTTGTTGAATTAGCTGTGAAGTATGACAAGCTTATTGATGTACACTGTGATGAGAGTGATGACCCAATGAGCAGGTTTGTGGAGCTTCTTACTGCACTTTCAATTGTTGAAGGAATCGGACCTAAGACAACAGCAAGCCATACCTGTTCATTAGGTTCAGTAGATAACAGCTACGCATTCAGAATGATGAAGAATTTCAAGAAAGCAGGACTTAACTTCATTTCCTGCCCAACAGAGAATATATATCTTCAGGGCAGACAGGATACATATCCTAAGAGAAGAGGTCTTACAAGAGTTAAGGAATTATATGAAAATGGAATAAATGTATGCTTTGCACAGGACTCAATTCAAGATCCTTGGTATCCGGCAGGCAATGGTAATCTTATGAACGTGCTTGATAATGGTATACATATAGCACAGATGATGTCATTTGAGGAAATGGATAACTGCCTTGACCTTATAACTGTTAATGGTGCTAAGACTATGAACATATCAGACATATATGGAATTGAGGCAGGCAAGCCAGCTAACTTTATCGTTGTTGATGCCAGGAGCGAATTCGAGGCAGTATGCGAAAGAGCCGATGTTGTTGCAAGTGTCCGTAATGGTGAATATCTGTTTAAGAAAGCACCAGTGGCTTTCGAGGTTCTGAGTAATTTTATGGCGTAAATATAAAATAATAGAAGTGGGTGCAGATTGATTCTGTAATCCACTTATTAATTATACATTATTGTATGTTTTATTGAATCAATTAACAGCCAGTTACAGCCCGATTATATAAAAGGCAGAAATGTAAGTATAATTGCTAACAATAATACAAGGATAAATAAAAATAGCTGTCCATATATATAAGTTAATATAAAGCTTAGCGCAATCCATTATATTCTAAAGTAAGTCGTGATGCAGCTATTATTATAATGATTAATAAAGAAGAGTATAATATAAGAATAATTAACGAATTCCTATATGGTCATAATTTGGATATTCTTAAGACATCTAATAATTAGAACACAAGGAGATGTAATTATGTTTCAATGTAAAGATTTACTTACGCTCCCATCAATGGCGAAAGCCAGAATAATAGCAGGAAAGAGTGGTTTGTCCAATAGAATAAGGTGGGTATATAAGCCTGAGAATATGAATTTTGCGAAGTGGGTAAAGGGACAGGAGCTTTTGATTATAAGCACGCCTGTTATACAGAGTAAGGATTTTGACCTGCAAGCAGTTATTAAGAAAGCTAAGAAGCTTGATATGGCAGGTGCATTGCTTCTTGTTGGCGATAAGTACATTGCCAGTATAGGCAGTACAATAATATCCTATTCCAATCTTAACGATTTTCCGATATTTGTCATATCAGGTGAAATTCCTCTTGTTGACATTTTTGAAGAAATCGGACACGCTATTGCGTATAATAAAGACTCAGATGTATTAAGTGATGATATTCTTTCAGGAATTATATTTGGAAAGGACATCAATATAGAAGCATTTTCTATTAAATTTGAAGAAGCTGGCTATGACATCAATGGTAATAACCGTATGTTTATGATTAATATTCATTCAGATAATAAGATAGAGAATTTTGATTATGATTTTATTATGAATAAGCTGAGGGACAGTTTTGCACAGAATAATGGAAGTCTGATTTTATCAAGATATGCTAATAACATAGTTGGCTGTTTTAATTGTTTGGAAAATGCTGATGATACACACGGTCTTATTAATCAATCTTATGAAGCATTATCTGAATATGTGCAGGGCAGGTATACGGATATAAAGCTTGTTATGGGAATTGGACGTGAATATAATGGAATATCACATTTGCAGAAAAGTTTTACGGAGGCTTCAAGGTGTGTAATCCTTTCGGAGAAGATACAGCTTAATGGAAGTGTGTTCTGGTATGAAGAAATGGGAATATATAACCTGTTCTCTGAATTTGGAGATAAAAAGCTTATACAGGACTTTGTTGACAGTACATTAGGCATAATTATTGACTATGATAAGGAGAATAATACTAATCTTTTACAGACGTTAAAAGCGTACCTTTGGAACAATAACAGCCTGCTTCACGCTTCTGAACAGTTATTCACGCATCGTAATACAGTAAAGTACAGAATACAGAGAATAACTGAGCTTACGGGCAGGAATTTTGATGATGCGATGACACGTCTGGAGTTTATGAATGCTTTGATATGTCTTGAGGTAAGATAGACATTTGTGCTGTGAGAACAAATGAAGTAATACAAGATTGTTATTAGAAGTCATAACAATAAAATATTTATAAAAGAATGTTGAAGTATATATGTCTTAGTGATATATTCTTGAACATAGACAAGAAGCAAAGGGGCTTCTGCTAATGGTAATATTAGCGGAAGCCCCTTTTTGTGTATTAGTAAAAATGTTAATCTAACTGGCAGTAAAGGCTGAAATAGAAATTACTAAAGCACATTCATTGTTTATCTTGCGGTATATAAAATGTACCGCTTGACGCGTCAGATATTAATAAATATTTATATAACAGGAGGAAATAATTATGAGCTACGGTCTTATAGCAGTAATAATTGTAATCGGTATAGTCATAGGTGCTATAGCTACTAAGAAATGTGAGCCATTTCTTATAGGCGGTTCAATTATAGGAGCAATATTTTTATATAAGCAGAATTTCATAACAGAATGGGTTAATACACTTGAAGGAGTTATGAGTGATGAGGCATATCTTATATTGGTATGTGGTCTATTTGGAAGTATAATAGCACTTCTTACAGCCTCTAAGGGACATTTTGGATTTGCAAAGATCGTTTCAAGGATATGTAACAGCGAAAGAAAGACTTTATTCACGACATTTATATTAGGTGTAATTATATTTATTGATGATTATCTTAATGTATTATCAATAGGAACAGCAATGAAAAAGGTATATGATAAGGTAAAAGTACCAAGAGAAGCACTTGCATATCTTCTTGATAGTACAGGTTCACCAGTCTGTGTTATGTTCCCATTCTCATCTTGGGCAGCATATTTTGGAGCTATCTTCTTCGCACAGGAGAGTGTTCAGGCACTTGGTGCAAAGACCTGGATGGGAGCTTATATTAAAGCAATTCCATTTTGTATATATCCAATAGTTGCATTACTTATTGTAATTCTTTTCTCAGCAGGTGTATTTCCTAAGCTTGGTGGAATGAAGAAGGCTTATGAAAGAGTTGCAGCAACAGGTAAGGTTTATAGTGATGCAAGTAAGAAGTACAATATGGACGATGGCGAAGGCGAACAGGACGGCAACATATTTAATTTCCTTGTTCCAATGCTTGTACTTGTAGTTTTGGCCTGCGTTACAGGTAACCTTGTAGTAGCACAGATTATATGTCTTGCAGTAACACTTGTTATGTATCTTGCAGAAAAGCTGATGACATTTACAGAATACTGGGATAATTTCGTAAAAGGATTTGCAGATATGCTTCCTATTATAATTCTCCTTATAGCAGCACTTACATTCCAGACAATTGCAAGCCAGATGCAGATGACAGAGTTCTTCATAGATATTACACAGCCAATATTATCAGCAAAGATTTTCCCAATGCTTGCATTTATCATTACTGGTATATTAGCATTTATGATAGCCAATGCGTGGGGCGTATGTACGCTTGTTGCACCTGTACTTCTTCCACTTGGTGCAAGTGTAGGAGCCAGTGCAATACTTATAATGGCAGCAATTCTTTCAGGTTGTGCATTTGGTAATCACGCTTGCTTCTACTGCGACACAACAGTTCTTGCTTCACAGGGTTCAGGTATTGATAACTTTGACCACGCAGTATCACAGCTTCCATATGTACTTATAGGAGCTGGAATAAGTATAATTGGTTTCCTTGTATTAGGATTTGTTATGTAAGTTATGTAGGGATTAATTAGAAAATGTTAATTGGAAATATGACATATAAAAAATTATAATATGATTTCAGACATATAGAAATTATAATAAAACAACAAATATGATTTCAGAACGGAGGCAGTTATGAGTGATAAGAAATATGTCGTTACAATAGCAAGGCAGTTTGGCAGCCTTGGACGTCCAATAGCCAAGCTTATGAGTAAGAAGCTTGGAGTTGAATATTATGACAGGGATATAGTGGAGCAGGCGGCTAAGAAGCTTAATCTTCCGGTGTCGCAGATAGATGAGCTTGAAGAAAAGGTTAAAAAGACAGCAACTAATTCATATAAGAGAATGATGTATCCTCTCGGAACACAGTCAAGTACAGAGCAGGACAGGATATTTGAAGCCCAGCAGAATATTATGAAATTCTTAGTTGAGAGAGAAAGCTGTATAATAGTTGGACGTTGTTCGGATTTTGTCCTTTCTGATGAAGAAAATGCGGTGCATATATACATTTATGCTCCATATGAACAGAGAGTTAAGAACTGTGTGAATGATCTGCATTTAAGCGAAGAAGAAGCCAAGAAGATGATAAGGTCAGTAGATGAGGCAAGAGATAACTACCATATGCACTATGCAGGATTTCTCCCATCAGATCCTAAGCACAAGACTATAATGATAGACAGCAGCTCTCTTGGTATTGAGGGTACAGCTGAGTATCTTGTGGATTTTATTCAGAAGAAATTTGATTTAAAAACATATACGCTTGACTAAGTATGTGTTATCATATGCGTAATCTAAACATTTATGGCTTACAATAGTTAATTTAATGAGTTGATAAATATGTAACCAATAGAAAGAGCATATCAGGATAACCCTATGAAAATGAGTGTAGAACAGGCATATAAAATATTAGCAGTACCCCGGTCTGCTGATATAAAAGCGATTAAGAAAAAATATAGAAAACTGATGTTAAAGGTGCATCCCGATTCATTAAAGTCAGGGAAGAATACATATCAATATAGTGCGCAGGAGATTAATGAGGCATATTCAATTATTATTAAGTATTTATCTGATAATAAAATGTCCGATTATTTCAATAATTCCGGCGATGATAAATATTCATCAGAGTACACATATGATGAAGAATATTATCAGGACTATAATTCATATGCTTCCGATGGCGGTAATTGGGATGCACCTGTTAATGATAATGCGTATACAAGCCGTAATATATATCATTATGCAGAAGGTGCAAGAGGAAATATTACCGGAAGCTTTGTTATAGCAAAAGGCAAATATATCTGGACGATAGAAGAAGATTTTACATTATTCATAAAGAGTATATCAGAAAGCAGTGATAAGCTGTTATCAGGTATAGATAACAGAAGGAAAGGAAGCATATCGGATACAAGAAGGGCAGTTATAAAAGCACAGCTTGCATATCTTTTAGCACAGCAGTATATAGATGCAACCTACACACTTAATGAGCTTATTACGCCAGTAAAGCAGGATAGTGCGCAGATATTTTATATAGATTCAATGCTTGAAATGCCAGCCAATGCTCCATTCTTAAGGGCAGGTATGACACTATACCCACAATCACTTAAAAATCACCGTCTATATTTAAAGACTAAATCGGGAAATGCCGCAGGCTATATATCATTCAGGGACGACAGGCTATATTACATAATAATTCCACTTCTTGAACAAAAAAGAGCACAGGTAAAAGTCCAGATTGCCACCAGGCAGGATAAGAACAACACAAGACAAAATGTGAAATACAAGAATCTTGACTTTTGGATAAAAATTTCTGATAATAATTCAGGAACATTTCCTGAAAGCATAAATATGCAGATTGAGGAAATACTTACTAAATATTCTAAAATGTAATTGGAGGACAATCAATGAATAGACATATAGATAAAGCAATGCAGTTAAGAAATGAAACCCCAATGGTAAGCAACTGTGCCCAGACAATAATGAGAGCCTACGCCGATGAATTAGGAATGACCGAACAGCAGGCAGCAGCAATAGGCTGTAACTTTGGTGGCGGAATGAAATGCGGCGGCACTTGTGGAGCAATAACAAGTGCTCTTATGGTATTAGGTGCAAAAGGAATAGACTCCCCTGCCGTAATAACAGAATTCAGAAAAAGAATAGCTGCCAACCACGATGGCTTAACAGACTGCGTAGACCTTCTAAGAAACAACGCCCAGAAAGGCGGAGTAAAGAAGGAACACTGCGATAATATGATAAAAGAGTCCATAGAATTAATAGACGAAATCACCAACAAAGAAGATTAAAGTTGCAAAATATTCCAACAAGTGATATAGTAATAAACAATTAAATAAAAAACAAATAGAGTGAATTTCAAAGAGTTCACGAAGGGGAGCACCACCACCGGCGCTTCCTTTCGTGAACTCTTTTTTGCGTGAGTAGCGATGAGAATACACTAACAAAGACACTTGCCGAACTCTGCTTGCAGAAGTGAGCAAGAGGCTTTGTTAGCGTATTCGAGGAGCACCGCGACAGTGACAGAGCGAAGCTCTGGAACGCGCTACTCACGCAAAAACAGTGGAGGGACGCCACCCAGCAAACCTTATCCCCTCAGTCAGCAACTCCCAGACAGAGGAAGCGAAGCTTCCAAATGTCGTCCGACAAAGCTAATTCCCCCTCCCACGTCAGCGACCCGCAGACAGAGGAAGCAAAGCTTCCAAATGTCGTCCGACAAAGCTAATTCTCCCTCCCACGTCAGCGACCCGCAGACAGAGGAAGCGAAGCTTCCAAATGTCGTCCGACAAGGCTAATTCCCCCTCCCTCAGTCAGCAACTCCCAGACAGAGGAAGCAAAGCTTCCAAATGTCGTCCGTCCTACACAAGAAAAAAATCACTCTCCCAATCCCCAAAGAAAGAAGGACCAGCAATGATAACAATAAAATTCAACGGCAAACCCACACAAATCCCTACATCAACCCCAATCACCACCTTCCTCACCACCCACAACTACAACCCAATCCATGTAGTAGTCGAACTCAACGAGGTCATAATCCCGAAAGAGTCCTACCCTACCACAACCCTGTCACCTGATGACACCTTAGAAATCCTTACATTTATGGGCGGCGGTCAATAACCTTCCGTCATTAACCCCACCCCACCCAACCACCCCTACCAATAAATAACCAAAAAGAAAAGAGGACAAAACAATGAACAACAACGACACATTCAAATTAGGAAAATACGAATTCACATCAAGATTTATCTTAGGCTCAGGAAAGTATTCCCTTGAATTAATAGACGCCGCCGTAAAACAGGCAGAAGCCCAGATAGTAACACTTGCATTAAGAAGAGCCAACGATGGCGGAATTGCCAATATTCTTGATTATATTCCAGAAAATGTAAAGCTTCTCCCTAACACATCAGGTGCAAGAAATGCAGAAGAAGCTGTAAGAATTGCAAGGCTTTCAAGAGAATTATGTCACAGTGATATGGTTAAGATAGAAGTTATAAGAGATACTAAATATCTTCTTCCAGACAACTACGAAACAGCTAAAGCGACAGAGATACTTGCCAAAGAAGGCTTTGTAGTAATGCCATATATGTATCCAGACCTTAATGCAGCAAGAGATATGCAGAATGCAGGAGCAGCCTGTATTATGCCGCTTGCAGCACCAATTGGTTCTAACAGAGGTGTATGCACTAAAGATTTTATACAGATACTTATTGACGAAATTGACCTTCCAATTATTGTAGATGCAGGTATAGGCCGTCCATCACAGGCATGTGAAGTTATGGAAATGGGTGCAGCTGCGGTGATGGCTAATACAGCTATAGCGACAGCAGGAGATATTCCAGCGATGGCATCAGCATTTAAGAATGCAATAAATGCAGGACGTGAAGCTTATCTTTCAGGCCTTGGAAGAGTAAAGAAGGACGGTGCAAGCGCATCATCTCCATTAACTGGCTATATACACGAATAATAATGCAATAGATTACAGAAACGAGGATAATTATGAGCGACAGCAAAGATATGCACATCAATGAAAGTATATTGAGTGATGAAATAAGAGAAGATTTGAAGAAAAACAGAACTAACCATATGGAATATCTTCCAGATATGGAAGTACTCGAGTCAGATATACAGCAAAAAGTTATAGATGCTATGAACAATTATGACTATGATAAATATACAGCAAAGGATGTCCTTAATGCTATCAATAAAAGCAACAGGACACCAGAGGATTTTGCCGCACTTTTATCACCAGCTGCACTTCCGTATCTTGAACAGATGGCACAGGCGGCCAGGGATGAGAAAGAAAGACATTTTGGTAATTCTATATGTTTTTTTACACCTATATATATTGCTAATTACTGTGAGAATTATTGTATATACTGTGGTTTTAACTGCCACAACAAAATTAAGAGAGCCAAGCTTAATGCACAGGAAATAGAGGAAGAAATGGAAGCAATTGCCAAGTCAGGCTTGCAGGAGATACTTATTCTTACAGGTGAAAGCAAGAAAATGTCAAGTGTGGAATATATAGGAGAAGCCTGTAAAATAGCAAGAAAATATTTCAAGGTTGTTGGTCTTGAAGTATATCCTATGAATTCAGATGAGTATGCTTATCTTCATAAATGTGGTGCTGACTATGTAACTGTATTTCAGGAAACTTACAATTCAGACAAATATGAGACACTTCATCTTGCAGGACACAAGAGAGTATTTCCATACAGGCTTAATGCACAGGAGCGTGCATTAAAGGGCGGTATGAGAGGAGTTGGTTTTGCTGCACTTTTAGGACTTGATGATTTTAGAAAAGATGCTTTTGCTACAGGTATGCACGCATATTTATTACAACGCAAATATCCACATGCAGAGATAGCATTTTCCTGTCCAAGATTACGTCCAATAATCAATAATGATAGAATTAATCCTAAAGATGTACACGAAGCACAGTTGCTGCAGGTCGTAACAGCATACAGATTATTTATGCCATTTGCCAGTATAACAGTATCTACAAGAGAGTGTGCCCGTGTGCGTGATAATCTTATGAATATAGCGGCAACTAAAATATCAGCAGGTGTAAGCACGGGCATAGGAAGTCATTCAGAAGATATCGAAGAAAAAGACAGAGGTGATGAGCAGTTTGAAATATCAGACGGAAGAGATGTTAAGCAGGTATATGATGACCTTGTAAAAATCGGACTACAGCCAGTTATGAGTGACTATATATACTGTGGCTGATTAAGATTAAGGAGATTAGGAATTATGCAGGACGTGATTGCAATTACTAACCGAAGGCTTTGTGACAGACCATTTTTAGAACAGATAGATAGAGTATGCAAGCTTTGTCCAGCAGCTGTTATTCTAAGAGAAAAGGACCTGAATGAGGCTGAATATGCTGCACTTGCTGCAGATGTGTATCCGGTCTGTAAGAAATATAATGTAAGACTGATATTGCATACATATGTTGCAGTGGCAGAAAAGACTGGTATCAATGCGATACATTTGTCAATTGATAATCTAAGAAAATATCATAGTCAGCTTAAAGATAGTAATGTAGCTATAACAGGCTGTTCAATCCATTCAGTTCAGGAAGCCATTGAAGCGGCAGAACTTGGTGCTTCTTACATTACGGCAGGACATATATATAGTACTGATTGTAAAAGAGGTGTTCCACCAAGAGGCCTGGAATTTCTGAAAGCAGTATGCGAAAATGTTAATATTCCGGTATATGCCATTGGTGGAATTAACATAGATGGCGGACGCAGGCAGGAAGTACAGGAGTGTGGTGCAAAGGGAAGCTGTATTATGTCTGGAATGATGAAGGCATAAATAAAAACAAGGCTTGTAGAATATTATTATAAAAATCAAAAAAATAATAAATAAAATAAGTTGACATTTTGATAGAAAATGATACACTAATATTAGTAGTAATTACTATTATTGGTGTATCATTTTTGATATAAAACCAATAATGAGCGTGATTTATTAAATGGATATTGTACACTATAGAAAGCATTAAACAAGTAAAAGTATATAATAACAATATTTATTTAATGTAATTTGAATAGAGGAGTTACAATATGGCAACAGTAAAAAGAAGCAGACAAAGAGATGCAATCAGGAGCTTTTTGATGTCAAGAAAAGACCACCCTACGGCAGAGGTTGTCTATGATAATGTCAGTAAAGAGTTTCCTAACATAAGTCTTGGAACTGTATACAGAAATCTTACATTCCTTGTAGACAATGGAATGGCTATGAAAGTGCCGTGTAGTGATGGTTCGGTGCATTTTGACGGCAACGTGAACCCACATTACCATTTTCAATGTGTGAATTGTGGCAAAGTTATGGATTTGAACTTTGACTCAAGGGAAGTTGAGAAGAATTTTAATGAAGCGGCGGCAAAGAATTTTGATGGTACAATTCAGGGAAATGTGACATTTTTCTATGGAGAATGTCCTGAGTGTATAGATAAGTAAAAATATTAATAGGAATTATTACTATTTTGCTTGACAAAGGAAATAAGTAGTGTTATATTAAACTCACAAACAGTAATAATTACTATTTTTAATAAATTAAACAAGAAAAGGAGATTAAGATTATGAAGTATGTATGTACAGTATGCGGTTATGTTTATGAAGGAGAGTCACTTCCAGCAGATTATGTCTGTCCAGTATGTAAGGCACCAGCAGACAAGTTCTTAGCTCAGGGAGATGACAAGGTATGGGCTGCTGAGCACGTTGTAGGAGTTGCTAAGGGAGTAAGCGAAGATATTATTGAAGATTTAAGAGCTAACTTTAATGGTGAATGCTCAGAAGTTGGTATGTATCTTGCTATGGCTAGAGTTGCTCACAGAGAAGGTTATCCAGAAGTAGGTCTTTACTATGAAAAGGCAGCTTGGGAAGAAGCTGAACACGCAGCTAAGTTCGCAGAGCTTCTCGGTGAAGTTGTAACAGACAGTACTAAGAAGAACCTTGAGATGAGAGTGGAAGCAGAAAATGGAGCTACAGCAGGTAAGACAGACCTTGCTAAGAGAGCTAAGGCTGCTAATCTTGATGCAATTCACGACACAGTTCATGAGATGGCTAGAGATGAGGCTAGACACGGTAAGGCATTTGAAGGTCTTTTAAAGAGATACTTTGGTTAATCATAAGCTGGTATATGAGTAGTATACAGTATCAGAATTAATGGTACAGTTAATTGGATAGCTTATTATTACTGCCGTCAGTATTACACTGGCGGCAGTTTTTATATAATAGGAAATTTAATGTCATAAAATTCTATAGTAAGTCCAATTAAAACATTAAATGCCAGCGTGACATTTTCTCCAATATGTGATATTGTATATTCAATTAAGAGTTTCGTAGAAAATGGTCGAATAATAATGAAGAATAAAAGCTTGTTTTTTGCAAGTTAAACAAGTGCTGTAGGTGTACAGTGCTGGAATGGAGAACTTCAATGGAGAATGATTTAGAGCTGGAAGACAGAATACTTACAATGCTGTCAACCCAATATGAGGGGATTTATCAGATTGATATTGATAATGATAGTGTTCTGTGTATTTATAATAGGGGTAATAAGTTTAAGAAAGACGGTAATGTAGAGTTAGAACAGTGGGTTCAGAGAATGGTTGACAGATGTCATTATGAGGACAGAAGCAGGCTGTTAGATTTAATATCAGTAGAGGCAGTTAAAGGCTTTGGCAGTAACGATGAATTTAAGAAAAAGCTTGATGTAAGGCTTATGTATGATGGTAAATATAAGTGGATATTAGTGACACTTATGTATGATAAGACATTTAACCAGATAACAGTGACAGAACGTGATGTATCACACAGATATGAATATTATGAGATAATAAAGCGTAAAAATGCTGAACTTAGAAAGCTTTTGCAGACAACAGAGCAGTATAAAGACGCACTTATGTCAGAGTCAATTGTTATGTATCAGGTTAATTTTTCAAAAGATACAATAGAAAATGGCATATATCAGCGAAAGAATAATAAAATGTATAGTGCACTTGATACAGTAGGTATTAGTACATCTAGTTCTTATGATGAATATTGCAGAAGGTGGCAGAAAAGGGTTTCCAAAGATACAATTGAAGATTATTTAAAGCTTGCGACGTCAAAGAAGATTATCGAGCTATTTAATAATGGTAATACTACTGTATCTATTGATTACAGGACAATGGATACACAGGATACGGAGATGTGGATTGATAAGTCTGTATATCTGTCAAAGGACAAGCTTACAGATGATATTTTAGGAATTATAAGCTTAAGAAATGTTACAGAAAGATATAGACAGGAGTATTTGAAACAACGTCTTGAAAAGCAGGCATCACTTGACCTGCTTACAGGTCTTTATAATCACGTTACTGGAGAATTGCTTATAAAGAGCAGGATTGATAACAGTGCCCATATGTATTCGGCATTTGTTATATTTGATATAGACTCGTTTAAATTAGTTAATGATACATATGGCCATTATTTTGGCGACTGTGTTATACAATATGTTGCCAAGAGATTAGCAGAATGCACAAGGGAAGATCAGGATATAGCGATAAGGTATGGAGGCGATGAGTTCGTTGTATATATTGAATATAAAGACAGCGATAATATTGAAGATATCGTGAAGAGAATATTTAATTATGTAACAGATGAGTACGATGGTTATAAGATAAGCGTAAGTATGGGAATAAGCTTATCTGTTAATTGTGGTTTGCATTATTATAATATGTACCAGTGTGCAGATAAAGCGTTATATGAAGCCAAGAACTCGGGACGTGGATGTTATAGGTTTTATTCTGAATAATAACAGGGTGTCACATAAAATGAATTATTTAATGTCAGTAAGACAGTGAATAGTTCATTCGTGTGACACCATTATTTTTATAAGAGAATATTTGTTATTAATAGATATATTCCACCAATATGTATTGCATTAAGTAATTATTTATAAGCATATTTCTTCAAGCAATTTCGCAGTAATAGCGACATCGTTCATAGATATTCCAGAGTAGTTGACAATTGCTATATGCGAATAATTATCAGGTGAATAGCTGTTTCCAGTTATATAGTCAGAAAGAAATGATATGAGTAGTCCTTTCTTGCTGGCTTTTTGCTTTAACTGTTCATCAGTTAATTCTGTGTCGTATTTTAGGAGAAAATGTAGTCCTGAATTCTCCTCGTATATATTAATACGGTCTTTGATACTGCTTTTCATAAGCAGACCTATAAGATTATCCCTTATGTCACGGTAGTGATTGCGCATACGGTTAATGTGCTTGTCAAGAAAGCCGTCATCAATAAAATGAGCCAGTGTATATTGTTCAAAGTTAGATACTGTGCAGGCATAAAAGCCAAGCTGCTGTTTGAAGCGTTCAAGGAGCGGCACAGGAAGAACCATATAACTAATTCTTATAGTTGAGGCAAGGCTTTTTGTAAATGTATTAAAATATATTACCTTGTCTGTGGCATCGATTGAAAAGAGTGATGGTATTGGCTTTCCCTGAAGTCGGAATTCACTGTCGTAGTCGTCCTCTATTATGTATCTGCCGTGCGAGTTGTTAGCCCATTGTAACAGACCATATCTTCTGCTTATAGATGTAACTATACCAGTAGGAAAATGGTGTGACGGAGATATCTGTATTATCTGGGAATTCGCAAGTCCAATGCTGTCAGGTATTACACCTTCATCGTCCATATCAAGTGCGTTGACCTTGACACCTAATGAGCGGTATATATTTACGATTTTTCTGGAACTTGGATTTTCAAGTCCGTAGGCAAGGTCACGTCCAAGAAGCTGGACGATAAGCCCATATAAATATTCAGTTCCAGCACCAATAATAATCTGCTGAGGATTTACCGTAATTCCCCTGAATTCATATAAATGATGTGCAATTGCACATCGCAGTTTCATAACGCCGCCGGTAGGTGGGACATTGAGTGCATCATCGCCCTCATATGTAAGTACCTGACGCATAAGCTTTGCCCATATTGAAAATGGAAAATTATCTTTAGGGGTGTGGCTGTATACAAGGTTGACAGCTACATTTTCCAGGGAAGCACCCACATTATTATTCACATTATAAGGCTGGTTACTGCTTGAAATATTATTTAATGCGGTATTCTTGAAAGAATGATTATCTATTGTATTGTAATTATTATTAATCTCCGATACATAAAATCCCTTTTTAGGAAGTGAATATATGTAACCTTCTGCAAGAAGCTGTCCGTAAGCATTTTCAACAGTTACGACGCTTATTCCGTGATTTTTGGCAAAATCTCTCTTGGAAGGAAGCTTTGTATCGGGTGTTAATTTGCCGGATATAATATCATCCTTAATACAGGTGTACAGATATTCGTAAAGGCTTTTTTTGTTTCTATTATTAAAAGAATATGTAAGCATATATTTATCCTCGTTAAATAAGGCAGGTTTATGATTACTGACTTTATAATTAATCAAATGATTATTAAGAATAATAATATCAGATGAAATATAATAAATCAATGGACATAAGATATGATATATAATAAAATTACTGTGTATACAAATATTTATAATATGTATGGAGGCTTAGTTATGAGTGATTATATTATTTCGTGTTGTTCTACAGCAGATTTAACAGAGGAACATTTTAATAAGAGAGATATACATTACATATGCTTCCATTATGAGCTGGACGGAGCAGCTTATATGGATGACTTAGGGAAGACAATGAACTTGGATGATTTCTATAAGGCTATGTCGGAAGGTGCTGATACTAAGACATCACAGATAAATGCAGATGAATATGAGACATATTTTGAAGAATTCCTGAAAGAAGGAAAAGATATACTTCATCTTACACTTTCATCAGGCATATCCGGAACAATTAATTCTGCTAATATAGCGGCGGAAACACTTAAAGAGAAATATCCAGACAGAAAGATATATGTAATTGATTCTCTTGCGGCTTCATCCGGATACGGACTTCTTATGGATAAGGTTGCTGATTTAAAAGATGAAGGTATGGGTATAGATGAGTTAAAGGACTGGGTTATTGAGAACAGATTAAAGGTTAATCACTGGTTCTTTACGACAGATCTTACATTTTTTATAAAAGGTGGAAGAGTGTCAAAGGTGTCAGGTTTTGTGGGTAATCTTCTTAATATATGTCCACTGCTCAATGTTAATTTTGAGGGAAAGCTTATACCTAGAGAGAAAATCCGTACTAAGAAGAAGGTTATTGCAGCAACTGTTGATAAGATGATTAATAATGCCGAAAATGGACTTGATTACGATGGAAAATGCTACATATCAATGTCAGCGTGCAGAAAAGATGCAGAAGCTGTTGCAAAGCTCATAGAGGAGAAATTCCCTAAGCTTAACGGCAGGGTGGAGATTAATAATATAGGTACAACAATAGGAAGCCATACAGGACCTGGAACAGTTGCATTATTCTTCTGGGGCAATAAGAGAGTAGATTAATATTGTGGCTGCATATACGTTTATTTATAGCAATAATAGCACAATATAATTAAGTAAAATAAGAAAAGATGAATATTATAAGAAATTAAAATATCAAAAGAGAATTAACAATCAGGAGAGAATTACAATGAAAAAATTCGGATTTGGAGCGATGAGGCTTCCGTTAATCAATCCAGATGATAAACAATCAATTGATATGGATGAGTTAAAGCGTATGGTTGATATATATATGGAAGCAGGATTTACATATTTTGATACTGCATTTCCGTATCACGACCAGATGTCAGAAACAGCGTTAAAGGAAGCTTTGGTTGACAGATATGACAGAGACAAGTATGTATTTGCTGATAAAATGCCTACAGTGCTTATAAAATCAGGTGAGGAGTATCCGTTATATTTTAATAAACAGCTTGAAAAGACAGGCGTTGGATACTTTGATTACTACCTTATGCACAATATGGGCAGGGACAGATATTATAATACGGACAAGTGGGGTGGATTTGAATTTGCTAAGAAGATGAAAGATGAGGGTAAGATTAAGAATTTCGGCTTCTCATTTCACGATGATGCACAATTCCTTGATATGATATTAACTAATCACCCGGAAGTTGATTTCGTTCAGCTTCAGATTAATTATCTTGATTGGGAAAATGATATTATCCAGTCAAGGTTATGCTATGAAACAGCAAGAAGGCATAATAAGCCAATAGCTGTAATGGAGCCTGTTAAGGGCGGGACACTGGCGAACCTTCCAAAGGAAGCAGAGAATATTTTAAGAGAATATAATAAGAAAGCTTCACCAGCTTCGTATGCTTTAAGGTTTGCAGCTAACCTTGATGGTGTATTTATGGTGCTTAGTGGAATGAGCAATTGTGAGCAGGTGCTTGACAATACTAAGATTATGACAAGTCCACAGCCGCTTAACGATAAGGAAAAGGAGCTTCTTAAAGAGGTTGTAGCCATAATTAACAAAAAAACAGCAATTCCTTGTACTTCCTGTGGATATTGTATGGAGGTCTGTCCTAAGAATATTAATATTCCAGGACTGTTTGCACTTTATAATAATTATTGCATCAATGACAATTTTTCCAATATGTATTATCAGAGGCTTATATATAATAAGGGAAAGGCTTCAGACTGTGTTAAATGTCACAGATGTGAGAAGAATTGTCCACAGCACATACATATAGCGGACAATCTTGAGCTTATAGCAAAACTAGCGAAATAAAGCTTATATTGTAGGCTTATATTGTAAGCTTATATTGTAAGCTTATATGTTAAAAGGTGTTCACCAATTAAGATTATTGTGTTATAATCCAATCTTGATATTATTTAGAAAATGTGTATACTACACGGAAATGAGGGCAAATATGAGTATGAATATAGTATGTTTAGATCTTGAAGGAGTATTAGTTCCAGAAATCTGGATAGCATTTGCAAAGGAAAGCGGTATTCCAGAGCTTACAAGAACAACAAGAGACGAACCTGATTATGACAAGCTTATGAACTGGAGACTTGGAATTCTTAAGGAACATGGTCTTGGACTTAAAGAGATACAGGAAACTATTGCAAAGATAGATCCACTTCCAGGAGCTAAGGAATTCCTTGATAAGTTAAGAGAAACAACACAGGTTATTATTATTAGTGATACATTTACACAGTTTGCAGCACCTCTTATGAAGAAGCTCGGCTGGCCTACTATATTCTGTAATACTCTTGAAGTAGCTAAGGACGGAACAATTACAGGCTTTAAAATGCGTTGTGAACAGTCTAAGCTTTCAACAGTTAAAGCACTTCAGTCTGTTGGCTTTGAAACAATTGCCAGTGGTGACAGCCACAACGATTTAGGTATGATTCAGGCTAGTAAGGCAGGTTTCCTATTCAGAACAACTGACCAGATTAAGGCAGATTATCCACAGCTTGAAGCATTTGAAGAATATGATGACCTCTTTGAGGCAATAAAGAAGGCTTTATAATTAGAGAATGGAGATAAGTGCTTAGCCATGATGGGCGTACTTTGAAAAGGCACGAATGGAGATATTATGTTTGGATTAAGTAAGAAGGAAAATGGCTTAAAAATCATAATAGTAGGCTGTGGCAAGGTAGGTGCGAACCTTGTTGACCAGTTAAGTAAAGAAGGACATGATATAACTGTTATAGATAAGAAAGCAGAGAAGATACAGGATATTACCAATATCTATGATGTTATGGGACTTGTAGGTAACGGAGCAAGCTATTCAACACAGATGGAAGCTGGTATTGAAGAAACAGATCTTATTATTGCTGTTACAGATTCGGACGAGCTTAACCTTTTATGTTGTACAGTAGCCAAGAGAGTTGGCAAATGTGCAGCAATAGCAAGAGTCCGTACACCGGATTACAGTGAGGAAACAGGCTATTTAAGAGAGCAGTTAGGTCTTGCTCTTATAATAAATCCTGAGCTTGAAGCGGCAAGAGAGGTTGCACGTATATTATATCTTCCAACTGCACTTGAGGTTAATTCATTTGCACATGGACAGGCAGAGCTTGTCAAATTCAAAGTACCAGAGGGTAATCTTCTGAATGGGCTTAGCTTAGCTTATCTTGGTAAGAATATTACTAATGATATTCTTATATGTGCAGTTGAAAGAAACGGAGAAGTATATATGCCTAACGGTGATTTCGTGCTTCATTCAGGCGATGTAGTTTCATTTGTTTCAGAACGTCATATTGCAAGAGATTTTCTTAAGCAGATAGGCTTAGCAACCAGGCAGGTTAAGGATACTATGATTATAGGTGCAAGCAAGGCAGCATATTATCTTGCTAAAGAGCTTCTGAATATGGGTATCTCAGTAAAGATTATTGAAAAGGAAAAAGAGAACTGTGAAAGCTTAAGTGTTAAGCTTCCTAAAGCTATAATTATTAATGGTGATGGCACAGACCCGGATATATTGAAGGAAGAAGGCATAGAAACGGTTCAGTCATTCATTCCACTTACAGGAATAGATGAAGAAAATATTATGCTGACACTTTATGCAAAGCAGGTATCAAAGGCTAAGGTTGTAACTAAGATTAACAGGGTTAATTATAAGCAGGTTATTAATAATCTTGATCTTGGAAGTCTTGTATATCCTAAATATATTACATCAGAAGCAATTATTGCATATGTAAGAGCCAAGAAGAATTCGATGGGCAGTAATATAGAGACTCTTTATCATATGTTTGATTCAAGGGTTGAGGCGATTGAATTCATTGTTGAGGAGAATTCTAAGGTATCTGGAGTACCTATTAAGGATCTGAAGTTAAAGAAAGATGTACTTATTTCATTTATCAACCACAATGGACATATTATTATTCCTACAGGTAATGATGAGATTGAAGACGGCGATACAGTAATGATAGTAACTAAGAATACAGGATTTACAGATATTGATGATATTGTAAGATAGGTGTAAGCAGGTAAAATAGATATGAATAGAACAATGATTATATATATTCTGGGTTGTATACTTAAAACAGAGGGAGTGCTTATGGCACTTCCTTGTCTTGTTGCACTTATATATCACGAAAGTCAGGGGATTGCGTATGTAATTGTAGCAGTATTAAGCCTTATTGCAGGTATGCTTCTGACAATAAGGAAGCCTAAAGATTATATTATATATCTTAAAGAGGGCTGCATAGCGACATCTTTAAGCTGGATACTTATGGGAATTGTAGGTTCATTTCCATTTATGATAGCTGGAGAGATTCCATCGTTTATTGATGCTTTATTTGAAACAGTTTCAGGTTTTACAACGACTGGTGCTAGTATATTAAGTGACGTTGAGAGCCTGTCACATTGCAGTATTATGTGGAGAAGCTTTACACACTGGATAGGTGGTATGGGTGTTCTTGTATTTATTATTGCGATTGTGCCACTCAGTGGTGGTTCTAATATTAATCTTATGAGGGCAGAAAGTCCGGGACCATCAGTTGGCAAGCTTGTACCTAAGGTAAGACATACAGCAAGAATACTTTATATTATATATTTTGGACTTACATTACTGGAATTTATAATACTTGTTATGGCTAAGATGCCGGTGTTTGATGCGGTTAATACATCATTTGCAACAGCTGGTACAGGTGGTTTTGGTATTAAAAATGACAGTATAGGCAGTTATTCTGTGGCTATACAGTGGATTGTCACGATATTTATGATACTGTTTGGTGTGAACTTTAATGCTTACTATCTGCTGTTCTTTGGAAGTATTAAGAAAGCACTTAGTATGGAAGAAGTAAGGGCATATTTTGGAATTATATTAGCAGCAATTACAGCTGTCACAATTAATATTTATTCTATGTGTTCTGGTGTATGGGATGCAATTACCAAGTCGGCATTTCAGGTTGGTTCAATTATAACGACAACAGGATTTTCAACGACAGACTTTAACTTGTGGCCACAGACATCAAAAACAATACTTGTATTGCTTATGTTTGTTGGTGCATGTGCGGGAAGTACAGGCGGTGGTATTAAGGTTTCAAGATTTGTAATACTTATTAAGACAATTATTAAAGAGCTTAACTCTTATATCCACCCTAGGAGCGTAAAGAAGATTAAGGTTGAAGGAAAACCGGTTGAACACGAGGTTATACGTTCTGTAAATGTGTATATGATAACATTTATATTAACATTTGTTGTATCAGTATTCCTTGTTTCATTAGAAGGAAAAGATCTGACAACTAACTTTACAGCGGTAGCGGCTACAATTAATAACATTGGACCAGGTCTTGAACTTGCAGGTCCAACACATAACTTTGGACATTTTGGCATATTAAGCAAGATAGTTATAGTATTTGATATGCTTGCAGGACGACTTGAATTATTTCCAATGTTATTATTATTCCATCCAGTGGTAATAAAGGAAATGTTAGCGGATAAGAGAAAGTACAGAGTTAAATAGAACAGATTGTATAGTTAATCAGATATTTAATATATATAGAAAGAATATTTTAGAAATACATTTAGATACTGTTAAAATGGAGAAATATAATGAAATTCGTTATACAAAGAGTTAATTCAGCAAGTGTAAAAGTTGATGGTAATGTTATAGGAAGCATAGGCAAAGGCTATCTTATACTGTTTGGTGCAGGCGAGGGTGACACAGAGGATATGCTTGTGCCATTTGCTGATAAAATATGCAAAATGAGAATATTCGCAGATGAGAATGGAAAGACTAATCTCTCAATTAATGATGTAGGTGGAGAAATGCTTATTGTAAGCCAGTTTACATTATATGCAGATTGCAGGAAAGGCAACAGACCAAGCTTTGTACACGCCTGTGAGCCGGATCTTGCCAATGAGTTATACGAGAAATTCGTAGCATTGTGCAGGGAAAGAGTTGCAAAGGTAGAAACGGGTGAATTCGGTGCGGATATGAAAGTAAGTCTTGAAAATGACGGACCATTCACTATTGTGTTAGACAGCAGAGATTTTAAATTATAAAATATAAGCTGTAAAATTAATGTTATAAATTAAATGTTGTAAATTAATGTTCAAAAGACTATTGAATTATTAGTTCTATTGTGCTATTTTATAAAAGAATTAAATAATACTTCAGGGCAGGGTGTCATTCCCTACCGGCGGTAAAGCCCGCGAGCATTATGCACGAACTGGTGGAATTCCAGTGCCGACAGTTACAGTCTGGATGGAAGAAGTAAAGTTGATATATTTAATTAGATAATCGTTGTTAAGCATATATTAAGATAATGTATTATGATAATAATATTATTAAGCTATTATAACTGTATTAGCTATTGATATTTGCAGAATATGTATTATATAGTTATTTAAGCCCTGGGAAGATTATTCTCAGGGCTTTTTTATTGATATTTTAAGAATGAAAAGCCCATTATATACATTTATTAGAGAAAGAAGGCGGGTAATATTATGGCAATGACAGATGAAGAATATATGCTAAGGGCTGTTGAGCTGGCTAAGAAAGGAACAGGCTGGACTAATCCTAATCCGCTTGTCGGTGCAGTTATTGTTAAAGGCGGCAGGATAATAGGAGAAGGGTACCATAAGAAATATGGTGGACTTCACGCAGAGAGAGAAGCACTTGCCAGTGCAAATGAGGATGTGAGTGGTGCAACGATATATGTGACACTTGAGCCATGCTGTCATTATGGTAAACAGCCACCCTGTGTTAATGCAATTATTGAGGCGGGAATAAAAAGAGTGGTGATAGGTTCTTATGACCCTAACCCATTAGTTGCAGGGAAAGGCGTGGATATTTTAAGAGAACATAACATAACTGTTGATGACAAGCTTGTGTGTAGTGAGGAATGTAAAAGCCTTAATTATGTATTTTTTAATTACATAAAAGAAAAAAAGCCATATGTGATATTAAAGTATGCACAGTCCCTGGACGGAAAGATTGCAACGCATACAGGATTGTCACAGTGGATAACAGGGGAAACAGCAAGAAATAAAGTTCATATGGACAGGCATAGATATTCAGCCGTAATGGTTGGTGTTGAAACTGTTATAAAGGACAATCCTATGTTGACGTGCCGCAGTAAAGATATTGTTAATATCAACCAGCCGGCAAGAGTAATATGTGATACTAATCTCAGGACACCGCTTGATTGCAATATTGTACGGAGTGCGAAGCTGTACACAACATATATAGCTACAAGCTGCAAAGACGATGATAAGTGCAGGAAATACACTGAGGCAGGCTGTAAACTTATATATGTCAATAAAAATGATAATGATAATAATTCTCATATAGATATAAAAGAACTGATAATAAAGCTAGGACAGCTTGGCATAGACAGTATTGTGTGCGAGGGTGGAGCGACACTTAACTGGAGTGTTCTGGCAAGTGGTATGGTAGACAGAATACAGGCTTATATAGCACCTAAAGTATTGGGTGGTGTAAATGCTCTTTCACCAGTAGGTGGAATTGGTGTTGATACTCCCGATAAAGCATATGAGCTTGATGATTATACGGTTACAAGATTGGGAAAGGATATATTAATTGAGGGGAAAGTGAGGTGTATATAATTGTTTACAGGAATTGTTGAAGAAATCGGACATATAGTATCTGTTCAAAGACACGCATTTTCTCAGATTATAACTATAAGTGCATCAGATATTCTTGGGGGAACCAATATAGGTGACAGTATAGCAGTTAATGGCGTGTGCCTGACAGTAACGTCAATTGGCAGTAAACAGTTCAGTGCAGATGTTATGCACGAAACTATTAATAAGTCATCACTTGGAAATCTGCGGGCAGGAATGGCTGTTAATCTTGAAAGAGCAATGCCAGCTAATGGCAGATTTGGCGGACATATAGTAAGTGGACATATAGATGGTGTTGGCAGAATAACAAAGATAAGCAAGGATGATAACGCTGTCTGGTACACAATTAATGCAGGTAAAGAGATTATGCAGTTAATAGTTCCAAAAGGTTCAATAACAATTGATGGAATAAGCCTTACTGTAGCAGGGGTTAATGATGATAGTTTTAAAGTATCTGTAATTCCCCATACAAGGCAGGTGACAACATTATCACAGCGTAGAATCAACGATTGTGTCAATCTTGAGAATGATATTGTAGGAAAATACATAAAAAGATTATTACAGACAGGCGGAAGTCTTGATGTAATGGAAGAAAAACAAGGCACAATATCAGGCGGACAGCGTGTGTCAGTAAAAGCACAGTCATCACAAAGACAGAATACATCAGGGATAACAAGAGAGTTTCTTGGTAAATATGGATTTTAAAAAGGAGGATATATGTTTGAGTTTAACACAGTAGAAGAAGCAGTTGAAGATTTGAAAGCAGGTAAGATTATACTTGTTACAGATGATGAGGACAGGGAGAATGAAGGTGATTTCATATGTGCCGCTGAGTTTGCAACAACAGAAAATGTTAATTTTATGGCAACATATGGAAAAGGTCTTATATGTATGCCAATGAGTGAGGAGATAAGCAAAAAGCTATATTTCCCACATATGGTAGCAGACAATACAGATAACCACGAAACAGCATTTACAGTATCAATAGACCATGTTGATACAACTACAGGGATATCTGCAAAAGAAAGAGCCTATACAACAAGAATGGTAGTAAGTGATGATGCCAAGCCGGAGGACTTTAGAAGACCGGGACACAATTTTCCACTTATTGCAAGGAAGAATGGAGTTCTTGAAAGAAACGGACACACAGAAGCAACAGTTGATTTGATGAGGATTGCAGGACTTAAAGAATGTGGCTTATGCTGTGAGATTATGAAAGATGATGGCACAATGATGAGAAAGAACGACCTCATTGAACTTGCCAGAAAATGGAATTTAAAATTCATAACAATAAAGGCAATTCAGGAATACAGAAAATGCAACGAAAAGCTTGTAGAGTGTGTGGCAGTAACTAAAATGCCTACAAAATATGGAGAATTTGTTGCACATTGTTACATTAATAAATTAAATGGAGAACATCACGTTGCTTTAGTAAAAGGTGATGTTGGTAATGGAGAAGACCTTTTGTGCAGGGTTCATTCAGAGTGTCTTACAGGTGATGCTTTTGGTTCATTAAAATGTGACTGCGGACAGCAGTTTGCGGCGGCTATGACACAGATTAATGAGGAAGGCAGAGGAATACTGCTATATATGCGGCAGGAAGGCAGAGGCATAGGTCTTGTTAATAAGCTTAAGGCATATGCACTTCAGGACGAAGGAATGGATACGCTTGATGCTAATCTTGCCCTTGGATTTCCAGGAGATATGAGAGAATACTACATTGGAGCACAGATATTAAAGGATCTGGGTGCTAAGACATTACGTCTGCTTACCAACAATCCGGACAAGGTATACCAGTTATCTGATTTTGGAATGAAGATAAGTAAAAGAATTCCAATTAAAATGGAAAAGACGGCTTATGATGGATTTTATCTTAACACAAAGAAGATAAGAATGGGTCATATGTTATAGACTTCATAGAATTGAAAATTGAAAAAATCCGACATATATCTGTGTTGATGATTTATGAAAATTGTAATGAAATTAAATTAAAAAGGAGATTAATAGTTATGAGAGTATTAGAAGGAAAATTAGTAGACAATGGAACAAGAGTAGGTATTGTAGCGGCAAGATTTAATGAATTTATTGTATCAAAGCTGGTTGCAGGTGCACAGGACGGACTTATAAGACACGGAGTAAGCGATGACAATATAGACCTTGCGTGGGTTCCTGGTGCATTTGAAATACCACTTATTGCTTCTAAAATGGCAAAGAGCGGAAAATATGATGCAGTGATATGTCTTGGTGCAGTTATAAGAGGAGCTACAAGCCATTATGATTATGTTTGTGCGGAGGTTTCTAAAGGAATAGCTAATGTATCACTTAATACAGATATTCCTGTGATGTTCGGAGTGCTTACTACAGATACAATTGAACAGGCAATTGAGAGAGCAGGAACAAAGGCAGGTAATAAGGGATTTGAATGTGCAGAGGGTGCTATTGAGATGGTAAATCTTTCCCGTGAGCTTGAAAAATAACAAATTAATTGATTTTATCATCTGTCAAGGGTATACTGAAAGTAATGATAATATGTCTGTCTGGTTATTAACCAGTGTTAAGGGGTGATACCAATGATGATGAAATTAAAGAACAGAATATTAGGAATATTACTTTTGTTTACCCTGCTTCCATTAAGCATTTTTGGTGGATTTTCAATTTACCAGACGAATAGGAAGATTGACGATATGACAGAGTGCAATCTTGCGACGGTGAGTGAGAACCAGAGAATTAATATTAAGAATTTCTGTGAGGACAGGAAGTCCGAAATGGAGATGGTTGCCAATTATGCAATGACACAGGCGGCAATCAAAGAAAGTGTAGGAGAGCCAAGTCCTTATGATGCAGGTAAAGTTGATTTAGAGTATATTAACAATGTGTTGAAGGAACGAAAGAAATATGGAGTGTTTGTTGCAAGTATATCTATATTGGACAAGGATTTCAGGGTAGTAGCCTCAAGTGAAAGTTATGAGATTAGAGAAATCAGCAAGATGAAGTATTCCAATGAGAGATTTCATACAGGTGGCTTTATAATGGGCGATGTATATGAGAGGAATATAGATGATGAGAGTAAGAAGCTTATTCCAGCTTATGTAGGTGTGTATGATGAGGAAAGGCTTTTAGGTTATATAGCTGAGGAATTGGATACAGCGTATTTTGATGAGTTGAGGCTTAATATGGATTCGCTTGCGGCAGGAACATTTTATCTGCTTGATGGTAATGGAATGATAATTACAGCAGGTGATACAAAACAGAAGAAAAGTCTTTCACATTTTGTGACTGACAGTTCTGAACGTAACAGTTTCCAGAAAGCCTGGGATGAGGTTGACCATAACAGTAACCCGGTTGGTAAAATATATTATAAATACAGGGGTGATAGTTATGTAACTTATTATTCTGATGTTGATAACACTAATTGGGGAATGAGACTTACTGAGAATCTGAGTGCACAGAGGCAGACAGGCAGGTCATACACAGTTATGTTATGTCTTGCGTTTGTATTCTTTGTCCTTGCTATATTTATTGTGCAGATATTTATTACAAAGAATGTATTAGCACCAATAGAACAGATAATGAATGTGTTTAATGATATCAAGGCTACACAGGACTATTCAAAGAGACTGCCTAAATCAAATAGTGTTGAGATGAACCAGCTTTCCGATGAAATTAATGGACTTCTCACACATATAGAAGATGAGAATATTCAGGAAAAGGAAAGGCAAAGACATTTAAGAGAACTTGCTGAGTGTGATCCGCTTACTGGAATTAATAATAAAAAAGCGATTGAGCAGAAAATGCTTGCTATGGTTCAGAGTGCAACTGATAAAAAAGTGCGTATAAGTGTTGGATTTCTTGATATTGATGATTTTAAAGATTACAATACTAATTATGGACATCAGGAAGGCGATAATGTAATCAAATTTGTTGCCAATACATTAAAGGATAATTTTAAAGGTGAAGTTGGACGAAATGGCGGAGATGAATTTGTATTTGGTTATGAAGGGGATATAAGTAAAGAGGAACTTGATAGGAAAGTAAAGAAGGTCTATGATATTCTTAACAAGGGCTATAAAAGAGGCGATTTGCTAAAGAATATGTCTGTTCCTTGTAGTATAGGTATTGTAACTGCGATAGGTGGAAGCTTTGATTATGCCAAGCTGTTAAAAGAAGCAGATAATGCAATGTATGATGCTAAGATTAATGGAAAGAATACATATGTAATAAGGGAGTTATAGGAATATTATTCCTATAACTCCCTTGGTTTATATAGTTTTAAGCATTTTTTACAAGTACAGCATAAAGTGTTCTTGAAAGAATACTTGCAACAACAAAGCATACAACAGCTTCAATTGCACCCTGTGTTCCGACAAATGCGATAACGAAAGTAAATGGATTGCTTGCAGCGAATTTAGTTACATAAGTCTGAATAAAATCAGTTCTATAGAAAAGTGCAACAAGTGTACTCATAAAGAGCAGTGTGTTAAGAAGTGGGCAGGCAAGGCTTGCAATGTAGTAAGATACCTTCTGTACACTGCGGATATTATGAAGTCCTTTGAATATAAGTCCTGTAAGAAGTCCCTCGAGTGTTCTTGGAACAACTGTAAGAATAATAGTGAATACAGGGCTGATATTAAATAATGCAAATGTAAATACAGAGCCGCCAGTTACTGCCTGATAGAGGCTTGTAAGTCCGAAAGTAAGACCACATATAAGTCCACCAACAGGACCAAGAATTATAGCACCAACAGCTACTGGAATTGTCAAAAATGTGATAGTAAGACCTGGAAGTTTAATGTATCCAAGTGGTGTAAAAGCCATAATGATAATAATTGCTATCATAGCGGCAAGTTCAACCATATATTTGGTTGTAAAAGTTTTGTTGGCAGTATTATTAACTGCACTTGTCTGGTTGTTATTCATAAAATCTCCTTTTCGTCTGATAAAACGGCAATCCTGTCTTTCAGACATTTTTAATTGTAGCGTTATGACAGATGGGATAAACACGAATAAGTGTATACAGATACCAAAATATCTCATATTAGTGTAAGTACATAAATAATGTAGATATACAGACTGGTATAAATTGATATACTATATTGTATATCAATCAAAATGAAATCAGAATATTAATTTAGCATATTTAAAAGCAAAAGTTCAGAATAAAATCTTGTTACACGCCAATTGAGGTCGCACATCAATTCTTTCTTCTACCATTAAAAAACTTCCTTGAAATAATTAAATAAATAATCCAATAATTATAAACTATAAATACCAATGATTACAGGTGATAATAATTACTGGCAGCTGATACATTTTCATCCGAATAACGCTCACGCGTATAATATCATACTTGATAATACAGGGCAATACATAGATTGGATAAAATTGTATACAATGTTTATAAAGTATTAATAAATGCTTCTTATTTCCTTAATTTACATATTTTCTCAATAATGATAAAATAAGAAAATATCGTGGCAGACTACTTTATGTTATTGCCTGATTTGAAGAGATATAGTTTATGAAGAGTTTAATAGAAAGGAAGAATTATGAGCAGAATATTGAAAAGTATTGCCCCATACTGGAAATCAATAATAATTATTCTGTTGTTACTTGTGTTGCAGGCGAATTGTGATCTTGCACTTCCACAGTACACATCGAATATTATTGATGTTGGTATCCAGAATGGTGGTATAGGACATAGTATTCCAGAGAAGATTACTAAAGATGAATATGATATAGCGAAGATGTTTATGACGGACGAAGAGATAAGCATATGGGAGAAATGTTTTGAGGAACAGGATGACTTATATGTCCGTACAGAAAATAATGATAAAAGGTTAGATGAATATGATGATACACTTGCTATGGCACTGATTATTAATAATCAGATGTCATCAGTTACAGTCACACAGTTCAAACAGCAGATGGCGGCACAGATGGGCGTTGATGTATCTGAACTTGAGAATGTTTCAGTTGCAGACCTTGGAAAGAGAATGGGTGTGGAACTTGAAACATTTACTAAGGATATTGAAGATGCTGATGGTAATGAAGTTCCAACAGAATGTGTAGATATGAGAATTATATTCAAGGCAATGTATGATAATGGTGCAATGTCTAAAGATACGTTTATATCTATGAGAGATGAATTCCAGTCAACATTTGATACAATGGGTTCAACCCTTATATCTTCAATGGGAAAGGCTTACGCTAAGTCAATGGATGCAAAGGCTGGAATGGATATGAAGGCCATACAGAAAAGATACCTTTGGATATCTGGTGCTAAGATGGTAGGAATGGCACTTCTTATTGCGGTATGTACTGTATGTGTTGCATTCTTTGCATCAATGGTTGGTGCTGGAGTTGGACGTGATTTAAGAGGAAAAGTATATAAGAATGTAATGAGCTTTTCTAATGCAGAGCTTGATAAGTTCTCAACAGCTTCACTTATCACACGTACAACTAATGATGTACAGCAGATACAGCTCGTATGTGTTCTTATATTAAGAATGGTTCTTTATGCACCTATTATTGGTATCGGTGGAGTTATAAAGGTAATGTCAACAGGTGCTGGAATGGAATGGGTAATAGCCCTTGCAGTTCTTGTAATTATTGGCTTTGTACTTTTACTTATGGCAGTTGCAATGCCTAAGTTCAAGCTTATGCAGAAGCTTGTTGATAATGTCAATCTTGTATCAAGAGAGATACTTACAGGTCTTTCTGTTATCCGTGCATTCGGTAGAGAGAAGAAGGAAGAAGAAAGATTTGATAAGGCTAATAAAGAGCTTACAAAGACAATGCTTTTTACTAACAGGGTAATGACATTTATGATGCCGGTTATGATGCTTATAATGAACTGTCTCTCAGTAGGTATTGTATGGGTAGCAGCTCACAGAATTGACAGCGGTGTTATGCAGGTAGGTTCAATGACAGCATTTATTACATATGCTATGCAGATTGTAATGTCATTCCTTATGCTTACAATGTTGTCAATTATGCTTCCAAGAGCGATTGTAGCAGCAGACCGTATAGATGAAGTTATTAATACAAAGTCATCAATAACAGATGCAGAGTCACCTAAGAGTATAAGCAATCCTAAAGGACTTTTAGTATTTGACCACGTTAACTTTAAGTATCCGGGTGCTAATGAAAATGCTCTTGAAGATATCAATTTTGTGGCTGAACCGGGGAAGACAACAGCTATTATAGGAAGTACAGGATGTGGAAAGTCTACACTTGTTAATCTTATTCCAAGACTTTATGATGCAACAGAAGGTTCAATAACTCTTGATGGTGAGAATATCAAGAATATCTCAATGAAGGAATTAAGAGATGAACTTGGTTATGTACCACAGAAGGGAATATTATTCTCAGGTACTATTGAGTCTAATATCAAATTCGGTGCACCAGAGGCTTCCATGGATATAGTAAAGGAAGCAGCTGAGATTGCACAGGCAACTGAATTTATTGAAACTAAGTCAGCAAAATATGAAAGTCCAATCGCACAGGGTGGAACTAATGTATCTGGTGGACAGAAGCAAAGACTTTCAATTGCAAGGGCTATTGCTAAGAATCCTAAGATATTTATATTTGATGACAGCTTTTCAGCACTCGATTTAAAGACAGATGCGGCACTTAGAAAGGCACTTGCTTCTAAGGTTACAGACAGTACAGTTATCATAGTTGCACAGAGAATAAGCACAATACTTCACGCGGACCAGATTTTGGTTATGGATGAAGGTAAGATAGTAGGAAAGGGTACTCACGAGGAACTTCTGAAGAATTGTGAGGTATACCAGCAGATAGCCAAATCTCAGATGTCAGCTAAGGAACTGGGAATTGACGGAAAGGAGGAAGCATAATTATGGCAGATAATAACTCATATAAGCAGACTCCAAGACGAAGAGGTCCAGGAGGCGGTATGGCTCCTGCAGAAAAAGCCAAGAATTTTAAAGGCTCAATAAGCAAGCTTATGCAGTATATTGGCAGATATAAGATTGCTATATTGGCAGTTATGATTATGGCGGCGGCTTCTACAGTATTTACAGTAATAGGACCTAAGGTATTAGGTAAGGCAACAACAGGTCTTTCAGAAGGCCTTATGAAAAAGATTACAGGAACTGGTGGAATTGATTTCTCATATATTGGAAGAATTCTTATAATTGTACTCTGTCTGTATGCGTGCAGTGCAATATTCAGCTTTATTCAGGGCTGGATAATGACAGGTGTTTCACAGAAGGTATGCTACAGACTTCGTAAAGAGATATCAGAGAAGATTAACCGTATGCCTATGAAGTATTTTGAGAGCAGGACATACGGAGAAGTTCTTTCAAGAATAACTAACGATGTTGATACATTAGGAATGGGTCTTAACCAGAGTATAACAACAATTATTACATCAGTTGCTACAATGATAGGTGTTCTTGTAATGATGTTAAGCATTTCACCACTTATGACAATTATTGCGATAGTTATTCTTCCAATATCCGTTGGTCTTGTATCATTTGTTGTTAAGAAGTCACAGAGTTACTTTAAGACACAGCAGGAATATCTTGGACATATTAATGGACAGATAGAAGAAACATATGGCGGACATATGGTTGTTAAGTCGTTCAATAAAGAGAAGGATATGGTGGATACATTTGACAAGACTAATGCTGTATTATATTCATCAGCCTGGAAGTCACAGTTCTTCTCAGGAATGATGCAGCCTATTATGATGTTTGTTGGTAACCTTGGTTATGCAGGTGTTGCACTTTCAGGTGGTATGCTTGCTATCAATGGAGTTATCACAATTGGTGATATTCAGGCATTTATACAGTATGTTAAGAACTTCACACAGCCAATAACACAGATTGCACAGGTTATTAATCAGGTACAGTCTATGGCAGCAGCTTCTGAGAGAGTATTTGAATTCCTTGAAGAAGAGGAAGAAGAACAGATAGCTGCCAATCCAGTACCTACAGATAATATCAGAGGTGAAGTTGAGTTTAAGCACGTTAAGTTCGGATATAAGGAAGACCAGATTATTATTAAGGATTTCTGTGCCAATGTTAAGCCAGGACAGAAGGTTGCTATCGTTGGTCCAACTGGTGCAGGTAAGACTACTATGGTTAAGCTTCTTATGAGATTTTATGATGTTAATTCAGGAGAAATCCTTATTGACGGACATAATATCAAGGACTTTAACAGACGTGAATTAAGAGATGCATTTGGAATGGTTCTTCAGGATACATGGCTTTATAAAGATACTATTATGGAAAATATCAGATATGGAAAGCTTGATGCTACTGATGAAGAAGTAATCGCTGCGGCTAAGGCAGCACACGCACATCATTTTATAGAGACTCTTCCGGGTGGATATAATATGGAACTTAATGAGGATGCAAGTAATGTGTCACAGGGACAGAAGCAGCTTCTTACTATTGCAAGAGCTATTCTTGCTGACAACCCAATCCTTATCCTTGATGAGGCGACAAGTTCTGTAGATACAAGAACAGAGATTCAGATACAGAATGCTATGGATAATCTTATGAAGGGCAGAACGAGCTTCGTAATTGCCCACAGATTATCAACTATAAAGGATGCTGATATTATACTTGTTATGAAAGAAGGAGATATCGTAGAGCAGGGCAATCACGAAGAATTACTTGCTAAGGGTGGTTTCTATGCTGACCTTTATAACTCACAGTTTGAGGAGGCAGAAGCATCATAAGCTATGAGTGATACATTTATAGAATGGCTTATTTTAATCAATATAATAACATTTGTTATATATGCACTGGATAAATATAAAGCAGTACATCATCTTTGGAGAATACCTGAAAAGACGCTTATATTCTTAGCAGTCATAGGTGGTTCTCCAGCGGCACTACTTGCTATGTATACAATAAGACATAAGACAAGGCATATTAAATTCACACTGGGTGTACCAGTTATACTTGTTATTCAGATAATCGTGCTTTATATTCTTTATACAAGATATGGTATATTTACAGGGTGAATATGAAGATTAAATAAGTAATATGTTAAAAAAGTATAGATATAATATAGGACTGTGAATAAAAAAATCTGGGTTTTACGATTAACATACCGTTATGTGAGTTAATCATAAAATCCAGATTTTATTAATTGAAATTATATAATAAGTATTATAAGCGTCTGATTAACCAATAACGCCTACAAATCCGCATATCAGCACGATTATACCAAGTACAATTCTGTACCAGCCGAACACCTTGAAATCATGTTTCTTAATGTATCCCATAAGAAATCTGATAACGAAAAGAGATACAACGAAAGCTACAAGCATACCAACAAGGAGAATTATTCCTTCCTGTGAAGTCATTGAGTTATGAAGAAGGAACTTAACACCCTTAAGAAGGCTTGCTCCGAACATAACGGGTACTGCAAGGAAAAATGTATACTCAGCGGCAACAGTTCTTGAAACACCAAGAATTAAAGCACCGACAATAGTTGCACCTGAACGTGATGTTCCAGGGAATATAGCAGCGATAAGCTGGAAAAGACCTATATATGCAGCAAGCTTATAATCAATGCCTTCAATAGTTCTGACCTTGGCTTTCTTGCCGTGGTGCATAGTCTCTACAATAATAAATGCAATACCAAAGAGTATAAGCATAATAGCTACAGTTGTGTAGTTATAGAAAAGTTCTTCAAGCTTTTCATCAAATAATACGCCGATAATTGCGGCAGGTATGCACGAAACAAGAATGTGAAACCAGAGCTTGAATATATCACACTTGATATAAGCACCTGCACCTTCAGATGAGAGTGGTTCTTTATTATTGTTCTTTCCAAATGGCCATAACTTGTTCCAGAATAGTATAACAACCGCCATAATAGCACCAAGCTGGATAACTACCTCAAACATACTATAAAATGCATCAGATACCTTTAATGGCATAATTTCATTTAAAAGTATCATATGTCCTGTGCTGCTTATAGGAAGCCATTCAGTGATACCTTCGACAATACCAAAAAGTATCGCTTTTAAAATTTCTAACATTATTCCTCCAATCGGATACGGATATTGTATCATAAATATATGTATTAAAAATCTGTAAAATTCTTATATCCGTTCACTTTATTTTATTCTTAGAATTAATAATATGTTGTGATTATAATTCTGTTTCAGTTAGTATTCTCTCATTGCATAAAGATACTGTCAACTGTGAATTATCTAATTTACAACAAATTTTTATAAATTTCACTTTACACCGGTTATTGATAAAAAATATTGATAAGAGTCAATATGCGTGTTAAACTTATTCGGATATTTGATAATTACTAAAGCATATTTAATAAGATAACAAGGAGTCAGTTAATGGAAGTATATTTAAAACCAATAATATCAGCCTGCTATGTGTTTCCTATACTTGCTGTAATATTTACAATACCTTACATATTATATGAGTATCACAAATACGGTTCAATCCTTATACTTAGAACTGGGATTGTATATACATTTATATTCTATATGCTTACATCATATTTTATGACTGTGCTTCCACTTCCTCCAAGAAGCTCAGTTACACCGGATACTGCGAGTGTCCTGCTTGTTCCGTTTGATGCAATAAGGAGAATTATAGCTACAGCTAATGTCACTTTGTCACAGCCATCTACATATGTTAACCTGTTTAAATGTTTTGATTTCTGGCAGGTTGCATTTAATATACTGCTGTTATTTCCGTTTGGAGTATATCTTAGATATTATTTTAAAAGACCCTGGTGGCAGGTGCTTATATTTTCATTTGGGTACAGCCTGTTCTTTGAATTGACACAGATCTCAGGGCTGTATGGAATATACAGATATCCATATAGGTATTTTGAGGTTGATGACCTTATATGTAATACATTAGGTGGAGTATTAGGTTATGTATGCACACCGCTTATAGTATTTATGCTTCCGAAAAGGGATAGACTTGATGAGGCTGCATATAAGAGAGGACAGATTGTATCTGAATTCAGAAGAGGTGTTGCGTGGATAATTGATATGGTAATTATAATGATTCCAGTGCTGGCGGCTATGCTGTTGCTTTGGCACGAGCATATAATTACCAGGAAAATGGTGCTGGGTTTAGTATATAATGTGAGATATGTAGTTATTTTATCGCTGTATATCGTTATTGTGTTCACACTTGTGACAAAGCTTACAAGAGGGCGGACAATAGGCAAGGCACTGGTTAATATACGTCTTATAGACTGCAAAGATACTGTTCTTAATATTAATAAAGTTCCACATATAAAAATGTATAAGCTGTTTATAAGATATTTTATAATATATGCAATAAGTGTACCCTCATTATTATATGCGTATAACTTTTATCATATGGCGATTGAACTTGAAGGGGTAAAATTATGGGCAGTTACAGCAGGATGTGTGATATGTATTTTAATTACAATATATATGGCATTTGATTTATTATTGTGTCTGTTTAGCAGCACGAGAAATATGCTATATGACAGAATAACAGGGATTACGCATAGAAGTGACATAATAAGCAGACAGGATAATACAAATTTAACAAGTTAAAGATAATATTTAGCCGAATAAGATACATTTCGAATATATAACAGGAGGTACGATTGTGACAATAAAAGATTTGCCAGCAGGTAAAAGCGCGACTATATTAAAGGTTGGTGGAGAAGCGGCATTAAGACAGCATTTTCTTGATATGGGACTTATTCAGGGTGCAGAAGTTACAGTTATAAAATATGCTCCTATGGGTGACCCGGTTGAATTAAGAATACATAGTTACGAACTTACAATAAGGCTCTCGGATGCAGAAAAGATTGAAGTGAGTGAGCCTTATAGTATTGAAGATAAGACTACGGATAAAGTTAAAGTAAATGATATAATAAAGGAACACCCAGGGCTTGGTGAGGGAGGTAAATATCACGATAAAGAAAGTGAGAATCCTCTGCCTGATGATGAAAAGCTGACATTTGCACTTGTTGGTAATCAGAATTGTGGTAAAACAACTCTTTTTAACGTGTTGACAGGTTCTAATCAGCATATAGGTAATTTCCCGGGAGTTACAGTAGATAGAAAAGATGGAGTTATAAAAGGGTATCCTGATACACTTATAACGGATTTGCCAGGAATATATTCAATGTCACCATATAGCAGTGAAGAAATAGTAACAAGGGAATTTCTGCTTATGGACAAACCTAAAGGTATTATTAATATATTAGATGCTACTAATATTGAAAGAAATCTTTATCTGTCAATGCAGCTTATGGAATTAGGAATTCCTATGGTAATTGCGCTTAATATGATGGACGAAGTAAGAGTTAATGGTGGCTCAATAAGAATTAATGCTATTGAGGAGCTGCTGGGAGTTCCAGTTATACCAATATCAGCCGCTAAAGGTGAGGGCATAGAAGAACTGGTAAGTCATGCCATTCACGTTGCAAAATATCAGGAAAAACCACAGATATCAGATTTTTGTTCCAAGGACAGTGCGGTTCATAGATGTATACATGGCATTATGTCTCTTATAAGTGACCATGCAGACAAAGCAGGATACCCTGAAAGATTTGCAGCCTCCAAGGTTGTTGAGGGGGATTCACTTGTACTTAAGCATCTTGAACTTGAGCAGAATGAAAAAGAAATGATTGAACACATTATAGTACAGATGGAAGAAGAATGTGGAATGGATAGAGCCTCAGCTATAGCAGATATGAGATTTGCTTATATTGAAGATGTCTGTAAGAATACGGTTGTAAAGCCAAGAGAAAGTAAGGAAAGAATACGAAGCCAGAAGATTGATAAGCTTCTTACTGGTAAATATACAGGTATCCCAATGTTTATAGCAATTATGGGACTTGTGTTTTATCTTACATTTAATGTTATAGGTGCGGCACTCTCCAATGTACTTGATATTTTAATTACATTTGTCACAAATGGGGTTGATAATCTTCTGACAGCAATGAATGTTAATTCGGTATTGCATGCACTTATCATAGATGGAATATTCAATGGGGTTGGTAGTGTATTAAGCTTTCTTCCGATAATTGTAACATTATTCTTCTTTTTATCAATTCTTGAAGATAGCGGTTATATGGCAAGAGTCGCATTTATTATGGATAAGCTCTTACGTAAACTTGGATTATCAGGAAGAAGTATAGTGCCTATGTTAATTGGTTTTGGATGTAGTGTTCCAGGAGTTATGGCAAGCCGTACACTTTCATCTGAAAGAGACCGTAGGATGACAGTTCTTTTAACACCATTTATGAGTTGTTCAGCAAAAGTACCTATATATGCCTTTTTCTCAGCAGCATTTTTCCCACATTATGCAGCGCTTGTTATGATAGGTATGTATTTTATAGGAATTATTGTTGGAATAATTATGGCGTTTATATTTAAAAAGACATTATTTAAGGGAGAACCAGTTCCATTTGTTATGGAGCTTCCTAATTACAGAATGCCTGGTGCTAAGAATGTGGTACATTTGTTATGGGAAAAGGCAAAGGATTTCTTACAGAAAGCATTTTCTATTATATTTATTGCAACAATACTTATATGGTTTATGCAGAATTTTGATATAAGGCTTAACGTTGTGGCAGATTCAAGACAGAGTATACTTGCTGTATTAGCAGGTATGATTACTCCGTTGTTTAAACCATTAGGATTTGGAGACTGGAGACTTGTAACAGCTATACTTACAGGCGTAATGGCAAAGGAAAGTGTAGTATCTACGATATCAATTCTATTTGGAAGTACGATAGAGATGGTATCTGTTATATCAGCTGCGGGTGCAATGTCATTTCTTGTGTTCTGTCTTTTGTATACACCTTGTGTTGCGGCAATTGCCTCAGTTAAAAAAGAACTTGGAGGTAAATGGGCAGCATATGTTGTAGTTATTCAGTGTGTTGTAGCATGGATTGCGGCATTAATTACATATATTATTGCTGGAATTTTATAACTCTGATAAATATGTATGCGAAAAAAAACATTGCAAAATCAGACTATTGATGATAAATTATCAATAAGCTAATTCCTAGAGGGAGTAATCGGCATATTTATATATGCAGTTATATCGACATAATGGCTTATAAGCCCGGTATTACTTTAAATGATGAGACTCGTGGACAGTATCAGTACTGTCTGCGGGTCTTTTTTATATAACTGGAATTCGTTTTCGTTAAAACATCAATTATTATATATGATATGACAATTGGTTATAATCTTTCTTGGAGCAACAGATAAAATATAGAAATGAGGACAATTAAGAAATGAGTATTGTTGAATTATTTATACTGGCAGTAGGACTTTCAATGGATGCTTTTGCTGTATCTATATGTAAGGGCTTGTCGCTTGGAAAGATAAAGCCTAAGCATATGTGCATTGCCGGTGCGTGGTTTGGTGGATTTCAGGCATTGATGCCGCTTATTGGCTATTATCTCGGAAGTCTGTTTGCCGATATGGTTACCAGATATTCACACTGGGTTGCATTTGCACTTCTTCTTGCAATTGGTGGTAATATGATTAAGGAGTCATTAGGGGAAGAAGAAAATGTCAGCAATGATATGGGATTTAAGAGTATGTTATTACTTGCAATTGCAACAAGTATTGATGCACTTGCAGTAGGCGTGTCATTAGCATTCCTTAAGGTTGCCATTCTTCCAGCGGTATTATTTATAGGCTGTATTACATTTGTCTGTTCAGCGGCAGGTGTTAAAATTGGAAGTATATTTGGTGATAAATATCAGTCTAAAGCAGAACTTTGTGGAGGGATTATTCTTATTCTTATAGGAATTAAGATATTACTTGACGGTTTGGGAATACTTTAGTTATAATATTACAATTAAGTAAGAAATGAGGATTAATATATGAAAGAAATGTTATTGGCATTATTACTGCTTATTATAGGTTTTGTGCTTCTTATAAAGGGAGCAGATTTCTTTGTTGATGGAAGTTCGTCAGTTGCGAAAAGATTAAAAGTACCTTCAATGATAATCGGACTTACAATTGTAGCTATGGGTACAAGTCTTCCAGAATGTGCAGTTAGTGTTACAGCTTCACTTAACAATAATAATGCTTTAGCTGTAAGTAATGTAATAGGTTCTAATATATTTAACCTTATGGTTGTGTGTGGTGTATGTGCATTATTTACACCATTGGCGGTATCAAAAGATACTTTAAAGAAAGAATTTCCATTTTCTATCATATGTGCCATTCTTCTTGCGGCACTTGGTGCTGTTGGAATGACACTTGGAAGAATTGACGGAATTGTATTTCTTGTAATATTCTCAGTTTACCTTTGCTTGATGATTGTATCAGCTAAAAATGCACGTAACGAGGCACTTAATAAAGAACTTGAAGAAGAGGTTGATGAAGAGATAAAAATTCTTCCAGTATGGCAGTGTATTGTATACATTATTGGCGGAGCAGCAGCTATTAAGTTCGGTGGTGATTTTGTTGTTGATGGAGCTTCCACAATTGCAACTGGATTTGGTATAAGCCAGAATCTTATCGGACTTACAATAGTTGCACTAGGAACAAGCCTTCCAGAGCTTGTCACATCAATCGTTGCGGCTAAGAAGAATGAAGTGGATATGGCGTTGGGAAATGTCATCGGCTCTAACATTTTTAATATTCTTCTTGTATTGGGCGTAGCTGGTGCAATAAGTCCGGTAGCATTTGTAACAGAAAATCTTATCGACATTGCTATTCTTGTTGTTATGAGTGTGGTTGTATGGATATTCGCGTGGTCAAAGAAAAAGCTTGTCAACTGGCATGGTGCAGTTATGCTTGTATCATATGTGGCTTACCTTGTATACATTTGCATAAGATAAATATTGCATATAAGGCTGTTTACGTCATATATGAATTGTAATAAAATTATATATGGCAGTTCCGATTTCACCGCATCACTAAAGATAAGGAGAGGGACGGAATATGAACACATATAAGATGGTTCTTAATGAGGATACCAGAGTATTAATATATGGTAATAGCATTAAAGTGGTACGCATCAGAATTGATGAAATCAACTATATAAGCTGTGCCAATAGAATTATTATGATTCATACGAATAATGCCAGTGATAGATTTTATGGGAAGATGAAGGATGTATATAATTTATTGGGGAAATATGGGTTTGAGTACATTAATGAGTCGGAGATAGTTAATTGTATGAATGTGAGTAGTATGACGGTTAATTCGATAATATTAAGAGAGGGAACAGAACTAATATGTAGTAAAAAATTCAAACAAAAGTTCAGAAATCTTATGTGGAACTAAATTCATACCAAAGTTAAAGGTGAATTCCTGTCGGGTGCTATAAGGTACTGGCAGGAATTTACTTTTATATAACAGGAAATATATATAACCTAAGAAAGCGGAATGTCAGAATATTAAAAAAGTATAAATAACAAGTTTTTTAAGGCTTGGCTGTTTGTAATTAATAATTATAAGTGGTAAAATGTTACATATTTTATATTGTAATTATTATGTTGTAATTAATAGAAATGGAGGCTACAATGCAGGCATATACTGTATCGCAGTGGTTATTATTCTTTTATATATATTGTTTCTTTGGCTGGGTATGGGAATGTTGTTATGTATCAGCCAGAAAAGGAAAGTGGGTAAACAGGGGATTTCTTCATGGACCAGCACTTCCAATATATGGTTCAGGTGCAATGGTAATATTGGTAAGTACTATAGGAGTAAGGGATAATATAGCTTTAATATTCCTGTTTGGAATGATATCATCAACAATACTTGAATTTGTTACAGGATATTGTATGGAGAAAATGTTCGGCGTAAGATACTGGGATTACAGTAATCAGCCATTAAATGTAATGGGACATATATGTCTGTTCGTATCATTAGGCTGGGGTGTGTTCTCTGTTCTTCTTGTAAGAATTGTACACAGACCTATAGAGGGCATTGTATATATGCTTCCAGATACAATTACGGACATAATAGCATTTGTCTTGACAATAGCTATGGCAGTTGACTTTACACAGTCATTCAATGAAGCTATGGATTTGAAGGCTGCAATTGAAAAGCTTGCTAATAGTAATGAACAGATAAGAATTCTTGCCAAAAGACTTGAGGTTGCCTCAGCATTTGTTGAAGATGATTATAATAAAATGAAAGAAAAATTCGCTGAAGGTAAAGCAAGTGTTATGAATAAGGCAGGTTCAGTGAGTAAGCTTAAGGGTAGAATTTCATTCGAGAATGATATGAATGAAAGAAAAGGTGTTAAGCTTGCAACCTTACAGAGAATGACAGAGGCTGTTAAAGAGAGTCTTAAGAATAAGATTATGGACGAGAAGGCGGCTAACCAGCTTTTAGAAACACTTGAAAATGAAAAGGTGAATCTTAAGGCTGATACTGGAAGAAATTACAAGAGCGTATTCAGAATTATGAAACGTAATCCGGGTGCTATTTCAAGAAAGCACGAGGAAGAACTGAATGAAATTAAGAGATTGATTAAGTGATTTTAATGTGAGTTCCGGGCTGCTGGTGATTTTAGGAATTGTATTAATTAAATAAAATGTTTGGATAATGAGGATTGTATATGGAAAAGATTATAATATATAATGTAGCTGATGCCAGAAAGATTATAACAATGGCTGCTAATATGCGAATAAAAAGCATAGTTATTGACAATACTAAGCTTTCAGATACATTAGAAAATGTACTGGCATATAGTCAGGATTACAGAACTGATGATATTATGCCATTTATTAATAAAGATAAAAGCATAGTTATATTCTGTGATGTTACACAGAAACATCTGGACAAGCTTTTATTTGGTATCAGAAACAACAATCTTAATGTCGATTACAAGGCTGTTATGACTAAGACTAACAAGTCGTGGACATTGAATAAAATATTATATCATATGGAGATTGAAAAGAAAAACGAAAGGAGATAATTATGGAGATTATTCACGTTACAGAAGCAACATTTAAACAGGAGGTACTTGAGTCGGATAAGCCAGTGCTTGTAGATTTCTGGGCAACATGGTGTGGACCTTGCCAGATGCTTGCGCCAGTCCTTGAGGAAGTAGCGGCAAAGCAGGACGATGTAAAGATATGTAAGATTGATACAGATAAGGAACTTAATCTTGCATTACAGTATAAGGTAGCTTCAATACCAACCCTTCTTTTATTTAAGAACGGAGAAGTTGCTGCAACTAATATAGGCTTTATCGGTGAAGAACAGGTTATGGAATTCATAGGCCAGTAAATAAATGTTAACTATTTGCGCAGCTTTTCAGCGCATCCGAAGTTTCGAAGAAACTTCTAAGTGACTACGAAGTAGTCATATTATATCGTAAACAGGGAAAGGGCAGGCACAGCATCAGATTTATTATCTAGATGAATGAAGCTTGCCTTTTTACTACATTTGCTAAGAAATGAGGTTATACATATATGAGAGAATTATATCTTGAATGTTATTCAGGAATAAGCGGAGATATGTCTGTTGCGGCTCTTCTTGATGCCGGAGCGGATAAAGAATATTTGTTAAAAACACTTGCAACTATGCCTCTGACAGGTTATGAGGTTAAGATAACAAGAGTTAAAAAGAATGGTATAGATTCGTGTGATTTTAATGTAGTGCTGGACAGCGGACACGAAAACCACGACCACGATATGCAATATCTGTATGGACATCTTAATGGCGAAGGGCATACACACAATTTTGAAAATGTACATTCGCATACTCATTCAGCGCATCACAGCCACAGGGGGCTGAAAGAAATATATTCTATTATAGAGCAGACACAGCTTACTGAGAATGCAGAAAAGCTTGCTAAGAAAATATTCAGAATATTAGCAGAAGCAGAAGCCAAGGCACACGCTACAGATATTGAAAATGTTCATTTTCACGAGGTTGGGGCAGTAGACTCGATTGTGGATATAGTGGCATTTGCTGTATGCTTCGATAACCTGCATATAGACAGGGTGTATGTTACAGGTATCAGCGAGGGAACTGGAACAATAAGGTGCCAGCACGGAATAATTCCAGTACCAGTGCCAGCGGTTCTTAATATAACATCAGCTTATAATATAGAATTAAGCAATGCCAATATTAAAGGCGAACTTGTAACGCCAACGGGAGCGGCGATTGTAGCGGCTGTAAGAACAGATACAGCACTTCCGCAGCATTTTATAATAAAGAAGACTGGATATGGTGCAGGCAAGAGAGAGTATGAGCTTCCGGGAGTATTAAGGGCAATGCTTATTGAGAGTAATAGTGAAAGCTTAGACGAAAATGCTGACTTAATATATAAGCTGGAAACAGATATTGATGACTGTTCGTCAGAGATATTAGGATACACTATGGAGCGCCTGTATAAGGCGGGTGCAAGAGAAGTGCATTTTCTTCCTATATATATGAAAAAGAACAGACCTGCATATGAGCTTGTTGTAATATGCTGCAAGGAAGATATTACGACTATGGAAAATATCATATTTGAGGAAACAACGACAATAGGAATAAGACGTTGTGCAATGAAGAGAACAATTCTTCCAAGAAAAATTGAAAAAGTCAGTACACCATATGGTGAAATTGACGTAAAGGTGTGTACGCTTCCTAATGGCAAAGTTAAGAGATATCCTGAATATGAAACTATTAAGAGCATATGTGAGGCAGAAAATGTGCCATTGAGGGATATAATTGGGAATATAAGAAAGTAAAAATAATTAAAGACAGTTACACGAAATGATATGCTGGCATTATATAGAACATAGAAATATAAAAGTCCTGAGTAATGTCAGCATATTAAAATATAAGTTTCGTGTGACAATCTTATATTATAAACCTGGAAAAGCATTTCGATATTATACATTTGCAGAGGCAGAGTTATGGTTAATATATTTTATTGATATGGGAAAATGATATAGCCGTCACCTGTATTTTTATAGTTGTACTATATCACTAAGCATTACAGAAAAATTAATTAACACGGTTGCCATCAGTACCAATAGTTACAACTCTTACAGGAATTGTCTTGCCGCTGTCAGCTACAGCTTTTTCAACTGCATACTGCAATCCACCACAGCAAGGTACAGTCATACGTGTTACAGTTATGCTCTTTATGTTATTATTCTTGAATATCTCGGTTAATTTCTCAGAATAGTCAATCATATCAAGCTTTGGACATCCGATAAGTGTTATGTGGTTACGCATAAAATCGTGGTGGAATGTACTGTAGGCATAAGCTGTACAATCTGCTGCAATAAGAAGGTCAGCTCCATTAAAGCATGGTGCAAAAGGAGATACAAGCTTAATCTGTACAGGCCAGTTGTTAATCTGGTTTCCACTTGCCGCTTTGTTAGCAAGTACTTCAGCTTCATTATATTCAGGAGCTTCACGCTCAATAAAACGAATTGCATTCATAGGGCAGGCTGGCAGACAGTCGCCAAAACCGTCACAATAATCATCTCTTAAAAGCTTAGCCTTTCCGTCAACAATTCCAATAGCTCCCTCGTGACAGGCGTGTGCACATAAGCCACAGCCGTTGCAGAGTTCTTCATTAATTTCTATAATCTTTCTTATCATAATCCAATAAATCCTCCAATTTATTTATATAGTATTTTTTTATTAATAGAAAATTTTGATAGAATTTCCTATTAAATAAAAAGCCATCCGTGCAGGTTCAACATACGGCGGTAATGCAGATACCGCTAAAGTGTTCTGCCGCAGGTGGAAAATTCTGTGAAACAGGATTCTTTCCTGCAGACCCGCTAAAAGGACTTAATAAGTATAAGTCGTGGTTATTTTCAGCCATATTTTTATAGCCGGCTGATTAGTTTGAATTATATCTTAACTACCTGGTAAGTATAATATTAAATATTAATAAAGTATGTTGTAAATACAACAAAAATAAGATTATAATGTAATGAGTGCAAAAGAAAAGGAAGCGGCTGCGAAGCAGACACCGTAGATTTTATAGATTATTTTATGAATAATATAGAGAAGAATAGGATTGAAGAATATGGGCAGAATATTATATGACATTTCACAGGATTATATGGGAGTTATACAAAAGAGCAGGCTGTTTAGCGGTATAGAACCAGACGAGGCTAATGGAATGAGCAAATGCCTTGAGATAACATTTCGCGAGTATGACAAAGAAGAAGTTATATTTAATGAAGGCGATAAAATATCCAAAATAGGTATGGTGATTCAGGGCAATGTGAGCATAGAAAAGGCTGATTACTGGGGCAACAGGCATATTATGACATATGTGTCATTGGGTGAAATATTCGGAGAGGCATATGCATGCAGTAACGACAAGACATCCAATGTAGAGGTTGTTGCGGCAGATAAATGTATAGTTGCATTTCTTGACACATACAAGGTTATGACGGTATGCAGTTCATCGTGCCAGTTCCACAGTAAGCTTATTCATAATCTTATATATATGCTTGCTGAAAGGTGTGTGGTTATGAACGAGAAGATTACACATTTATCCAAACGAAGCACTAAGGAGAAAGTATTGTCATATTTATCAGCAAGAGCCGCCAAATATGGGAGTGATGAGTTCGATATACCATTTAACAGGCAGCAGTTGGCTGATTATCTTTCAGTTGACAGGAGTGCAATGTCAGCAGAATTAAGCCGTATGAAGAAAAATGGAGAAATTGATTTTAGGAAAAATCATTTTATTATAAAATGTCGTGATAAACAATAATCTGCCGCTGTAAAGACACATAATTTGGAAGAAAATGTTAATTTAAGCCGTCATTGTATAAAACTAAAAACAACTAAAAAATGTATTGAAATTAATTGACAGGGGTGTTAATATACCCTTGCGAGAGATAGTTAAGAAATTAACATTTCGCTTTATATTTTTTTGAGAGTTTTGTATACAATATACAAACTATTATACAAATTAACAGTTATTTTATTAAGGAGGAACCAATAATGGTAAATTTTGATCAGTGGAATGGTTTCAAAGGTAGACTTTGGAAAGAAGAGATCAATGTAAGAGATTTCGTTCAGAACAATTACAAGCCATATGATGGAGATGAAAGTTTCCTTGAAGGACCTACAGAAGCTACTAACAAGCTCTGGGGAAAGCTTCAGGAATTACAGAAGGAAGAAAGAGCTAAGGGCGGCGTACTTGATATGGAAACAAAAGTTGTTGCTGGTCTTACAGCTTATGGTCCTGGATATATAGATGAATCTATGAAGGAGCTTGAAAAGGTAGTTGGTCTTCAGACAGATAAGCCACTTAAGAGAGCATTTATGCCTTATGGTGGTATTAAGATGGCAGAAGAAGCTTGCAAGAACTACGGTTATGAACCAGATCCAGAACTTCACAAGATCTTCACAGAATATCATAAGACACATAATCAGGGTGTTTTCGATGCTTATACACCAGAGATTAGAAAGGCTCGTCACAGCCATATCATCACAGGTCTTCCAGATACTTATGGACGTGGCCGTATCGTAGGTGACTACAGAAGAGTTGCTCTTTATGGTATCGACTTCCTTATGGAAGAAAAGAAGAAGGATCACGCTAACTGTGGTTGTGGAACAATGACAGATGACATTATCCGTTTAAGAGAAGAAATATCTGATCAGTACAAGGCACTTGCAGGTATGAAGAAGATGGCTGAAAGCTATGGTTATGATATCAGCAAGCCAGCTACTAATGCTAAGGAAGCTGTTCAGTGGTTATACTTTGGATATCTTGCAGCTATCAAGACACAGAACGGTGCTGCTATGTCTGTAGGTCGTGTATCTACATTCCTTGATATCTATATTCAGAGAGATCTTGAAGCTGGTACTCTTACAGAGAAGGAAGCTCAGGAGCTTATTGATCATTTCGTTATGAAGTGTAGAATGGTTAAGTTCGCAAGAATTACATCATACAACGAATTATTCTCAGGAGATCCTACATGGGCTACTCTTGAAGTAGGTGGTACAGGTATCGATGGACGTTCAATGGTAACAAAGAATGACTTCAGATTCCTTCACACACTTGAAAATATGGGACCTTCACCAGAACCAAACCTTACAGTACTTTATTCTTCAAGACTTCCAGAAAACTTCAAGAAGTATGCTGCTAAGATTTCTGTTGATACATCTTCAATCCAGTATGAGAACGATGATGTTATGAAGGTAACATGGGGCGATGATTATTCAATCTGCTGCTGTGTATCTGCTACACAGACAGGTAAGGAAATGCAGTTCTTCGGAGCTAGAGCTAACCTTGCTAAGTGCTTACTTTACGCTATCAATGGTGGTGTGGATGAAAAAGATGGTAAGCAGGTTGGACCAGCTTACAAGCCTATTACATCAGAATATCTTGATTATGATGAAGTTATTGAAAAGTTCGATGTTATGATGGATTGGTTAGCAGACCTTTATGTTAATACACTTAACCTTATCCAGTATATGCATGATAAGTACTACTATGAAGCAGCAGAGATGGCTCTTATTGATACAGATGTTAAGAGAACATTTGCTACAGGTATTGCTGGTTTCTCTCATGTAGTAGATTCACTTTCAGCTATTAAGTATGCTAAGGTTAAGACAGTACGTGATGAAGAAAAGGGTATTGTTGTTGATTACCAGATTGAAGGCGACTTCCCTAAGTATGGTAACGATGATGATAAGGCAGATGATATAGCTGTATGGCTTCTTAGAACATTCCTTGAGAAGATTAAGAAGAGACATACTTACAGAAATTCAGAGCCTACAACATCTATCCTTACAATTACTTCTAACGTAGTTTATGGTAAGTATACAGGTACAATGCCTGACGGACGTAAGGCTGGTACACCATTATCACCAGGAGCTAACCCAAGCTATGGTGCTGAACAGAATGGTCTTTTAGCTTCACTTAACTCACTTACAAAGCTTCCATATGAGTGGGCATTAGATGGTATTTCTAATACACAGACAATGAATCCGGATGCTTTAGGTCATAATGAAGAAGAAAGAGTTGCTAACCTTGTAAACGTTATGGATGGATACTTCGATCAGGGTGCTCATCACCTTAACGTAAATGTATTCGGTAAGGATAAGTTACTGGATGCTATGGAACACCCAGAAAAGCCAGAATATGCTAACTTCACAATCCGTGTATCTGGTTACGCTGTTAAGTTCATCGACCTTACAAAGGAACAGCAGATGGATGTTATTTCTAGAACATTCCATGACAGAATGTAATCATACGAATAGTATAATTGCTTGAAAATTAAATGGGATAAAAGTGGCTTTAAGTTGTATGTTTACTGGTGATAAGTTACATTAAGTTATAACAAAAAATTAAAAAGCCACCTGTATTCAAAAAATGCAGTACAATCTGAGATGATTGTACTGCATTTTTGAATTTATGTGAGCAACGAGCCAAAATCCGTGCTTGTATGAGAATTTGACGACTGTGTAATGATTTATTTTTATCTAAGTTTGTCATTTATAAGCATAAGTCTTGTAAGTGTAGATTCATGATTAGTTTCTGTTTTTCAATTAATATATTGTCTTTTTTGTAATCTACAGCGTATTCTTTTAAACAATTATTGATTTCTTTATTTTTAAAAGAAATGATTACTATGACAAATAAGACAATATTAAGAGAAATTCATAGGGAAAATAAATCTATAAATAGGAATTTACAGCGACTGGCAAATATAGGATTGATAGGTCTACTCGGGAAAAGTGCTGAGGCGGCAAAGAAAACAGATGATCATGTTGGAAAGACACTGGCAAAGACTGGATTAATATTAGTGGCGGTGTCAGAGATAGTACTTATGATAGCGGATATTATTGATTACAGAGAAGAGAAAATAGAACAGCAACTTGAAGAATATGATGAATAAGTGGGCAAAAGAATAAAGATTCGATATACAAGGGATGATTATAGGACAGCTTAAGTAGTACTATATAATCAGAAAGAAACCTAAAATGAAAAATTAAACATGTACTTTGACAACTGAAAATGGCTAAAAAAGTCTAATTTACTTTTGCAATAGCTTCTTCTGGCAGATGTTATATAGTTAAGATATCGATTGCTATCTGCTAGGAAGGAGCAGATATGGCTTATTACAAAAAAGAAGGACAGATGGCTCTGTCTGACAGGATTGCGATAGAAACTGGAATCAGCAATAAGGATTCATTCAAAAAGATTGGAAAACTACTCCATAGACATCCATCAACGATTGTACATGAGATTAAGGAAAATCGTACATTTATTGCAGGCAATTATTTTCTGAAGAAAGACCTGTCAATTCTGCCTTTGGTTTCACGAACATGAATTGTCATGTTGGTACGTGA
>OGCZ01000028.1_pt1 | contig 156006 bp, 135 predicted proteins | sample 1570211 | NCBI WGS metagenome assembly OGCZ01 (sample SAMEA2582158, study PRJEB24529) | metagenome | biome: Human gut stool | place: China | collected 2011 | reverse complement strand
TCTTTAACTATTTTTTTATATTTTGATTATATTCTTTTTATTTATTTATTTCAAATTACAATAATTCAAGCTATATTAATATCCGATTTATTCAAGTTCGAACTGTCCCGTATAGAGCTGGTAATATCTTCCTTTCTGCTCTATCAGTTCATCATGGCTTCCACGCTCAATAATCTGACCTTTCTCAAGAACCATAATTGCCTTGGAATTTCTTACAGTTGACAATCTGTGTGCAATAACGAATACTGTTCTTCCTTCCATAATTGCATCCATACCATTCTCTATAAGTCTTTCTGTTCTTGTATCTACTGAGCTTGTCGCCTCATCAAGAATAAGTACAGGAGGCTTGGCTACTGCTGCCCTCGCAATGGCAAGAAGCTGGCGCTGTCCCTGTGAAAGATTGCTTCCATCGGAATAAAGCATTGTATCATAACCATCCGGAAGCCTTCTTATAAATGAATCTGCATTGGCTATTACAGCTGCCTCCCTTACTTCCTCGTCTGTCGCATCAAGATTTCCATATCGTATATTGTCCGCAATAGTTCCTGTAAACAGATGTGTTTCCTGTATAACCATTGCCATTGACTTTCTTAAATCATCTTTACTTATATCCTTAATGTCTATTCCGTCATAAGTTATGGTTCCCGACTGAATATCATAAAATCTGTTAATAAGATTAACTATTGTTGTCTTGCCTGCACCGGTTGAACCAACAAATGCTATCTTCTGTCCCGGCTTTGCATATAGAGTTACATCATTAAGAATAGTCTTTTCTTTTACATATCCAAACACAACATCTTTAAACCGCACATCTCCCTTTAACTCAACAAGATAGCCTGCTTTATCTTTCGTCGCTGGAACCTTCCAGGCGTATATGCCTGTATTACCTGAAGCTTCCATAAGTTCACCCGCTTCATTTTTCGTAACATTACATAATGTAACACTGCCTTCATCAACCTCAGGTTCTTCGTTCATCATATCAAATATACGCTCTGCACCTGATAAGGCTGAAAGCAGGAAATTAACCTGTTGTGTGAACTGGTTAAGTGGCATTGCACTTTGTCTTACATATACAAGATAAGCCGAAAGCGTACCTAAATCCATAAGTCCCTTTAATGTAAATATACCGCCAACACAGGCTGATATTGCATAATTAAGATAAGAAAGACTTACTATTGTAGGAATCATCATTCCAGCAAATGCCAGTGCATTAGTTGACTCTTTTCTGAAATTCTCATTCATTTCACAGAATTTCCCGTAATTCTTTTCCTCGTGGTTAAATACCTTCTCAACCTTCTGTCCAGCCATCATCTCCTGAACGAATCCATTGATTTTACCGAGTTCTTCCTGCTGTCTGTTAAAATATTTCTTACTGTGCTTACTGTTAAATTTAATAAAGAAGAACATTATAATAAGAAATACGACAACTATCATAGAAAGACGTATGCTTAATACCATCATCATCGTAAGTGTACCAAACAGCATAATAAAACTCTGTATTATCATAGCAAAACTGTTATTCATAGCTTCCTGAACTGTATCAACATCATTAGTAAAACGGCTCATAAGTTCGCCGTGTGTATGTGCATCGAAATATTTTAATGGAAGCTTCTGTGTATGCTTAAATAAATCATTTCTTATATCCTGTATAACCTTCTGTGACATTTTCACCATAATGCGGTTATATCCAAGTGTTGATAATGCTCCACACGCATACATTACGCCCATAGCTATAACAGCCTTTAAAAGTCCTGTCATATTGCCCGGAACAATAAATCTATTGACAACAGGCTTAATAAGATATGTTCCTGTAACATTAGCTCCTGCACTTATGAATACAAGAAATGCTACTAATATAAGCATCCATTTATAATGTCCAAGATATACGAATAACTGTTTCAATGTCTTCTTGGTATCTTTAGGTCTTTTATATCCAACATATTTAGCCATTATAAATCCACCCCTTCCTTCTGTGATTCATATATTTCCTGATAAATCCTGTTATTCGCAAGAAGTGTTTCATGTGTGCCTATCGCAGCTACCTTTCCCCTGTCCAGTATGATAATCTGGTCAGCATGCTTTACCGAAGATATTCTCTGTGCTATTACAATCTTGGTCATATCAGGAAGCTTCTTAGCAAGCCCCTCTCTTATCTTAGCTTCTGTCGCTGTATCTACCGCACTTGTTGAGTCATCAAGAATAAGCACCTTTGGCTTTTTTAATATAGCTCTCGCAATACATATTCTCTGCTTCTGTCCACCTGATACATTGACACCGCCCTGTCCCATATCAGTATCATACCCCTGTGGAAGTCTGTCTAAGAATTCATCTACACAGGCAATATGGCAGGCTTCATTTATCTCCTCCATAGAAGCATTCTCATTACCCCAGTAGAGGTTAGAAAGCAGTGAGCCTGAGAATAAAGTGTTCTTCTGCAATACAACTGCAATAGCATCCCTTAAATGTCTCATAGGATATTTTTTTACATCTATTCCGTCTATTCTCACCGTTCCTTTGGTTGCATCGTATAATCTTGGAATAAGTGATACAAGCGTTGTCTTGGCTGAACCCGTCTGTCCTATTATTCCAATAGTCTGTCCTGCTTCTATATTAAATGAAACATCAGAAAGAACATATTCTTTTGCCTCTTTCTTGTATTTAAACCATACATGGTCAAACTCAATTGAACCTTTTTTAACACTTATATCCTCTGCCTGTTCATCTGTTATGTCTATTTTTTCATCAAGAACTTCGACAATTCTTGAAGCTGAGGCTAAAGAACGGGTCATCATAAGAAATACATTTGACATCATCATAAGTGAATTAAGTATAAGAAGAACATAACTTAAAAAGCTTGTAAGCTCACCAATCTTTAACTGTCCTGCATTAATAAGATGTCCGCCGATAAAAAGAATAGATATAATCGTTCCATACATAACAAACTGCATAGCTGGCATATTAAGAACTGCTATACCGAATGCTTTCTCTGACTCTTTCTTAAGATTAGCATTAACTTCCTCAAACTTGGCAACCTCGTAATCACCTCTTACATATGCTTTAACTACTCTTATCGCAGTAAGATTTTCCTGAATGCTTCTGTTGACTAAATCTATTGCATTCTGCATACGTCCATAAAGTGGACGGACATTCATAATAATAATAATTAGAAGCACGGCAAGTATAGGCAGTGCCACAAAAAACACGAATGCAAGTGTTCTGTTAATTGTAAATGCTACTGACGATGCAAATATAAGCATAACCGGGCTTCTGCCAAATGGTCTCATACCTGTTGATACCGAATTCTGTATATTTGTAACATCACTTGTCAGACGAGTAACCAGCGAAGAAACCCTGAAATGATCTATATTGGCAAATGAATATGATTGTAATTTCTCATATTCTGCCTGCCTTATATTAGCACCAAGTCCTTGTCCTGCAAGTGCTGAAAATCTTGCACTTCCAATGCCAAGGATAAGTGCCAGCACAGCACAGCCAGCCATCTGCAAGCCCTTAGTATAAATATAGGCTGTGTCGCCATTAGCAACACCATTATCAATTAAATCAGCCATAATCATAGGCACCATAAGTTCAAGCACTGCCTCAACAGCAATACATAAAAGTGCCATACAGGCGTATTTCTTATACTGTTTCATATAAGAAAATATTCTTTTAAGCATTAATATGCACCTCCAATTGTTGTATCTGCAACTATTGTAACACCAATTTTTGCACTGTCAACTTATATTTTCAGCCTTCAGACTCCAAATACCTGATTATCCATATCTGAATTGGGAACTGATAAATTATTAACTTCTAAACTTTCTATAAAACAGCAATAATTTATTGACATCCGCATATATAAGTGTTAAAGTATGACCGTAATGATTGTTAATTAATTATCAATCTTATTTTTATTAGGATAGTTACTTCGTGTAACACTATACATCACTAACAAAGTATATGAATGATTATCTAAGAAAAGGGGAACTAATTATGAGCAATGAAAAATCTTTAGTAGTTGACAACATCCAGTCTCTTGAAGAGCTTATAAGCTCTGTAAAAGAGGCACAGCGTATCTTCTCAACATATTCACAGGAACAGGTTGACAAGATATTTACTGCTGCCGCCCTTGCCGCTAATAAAGCAAGAATACCTCTTGCCAAGATGGCTGTTAAAGAAACTGGTATGGGAATTGTTGAAGACAAGGTAATCAAAAATCACTATGCCGCTGAATACATTTACAACGCATACCGCGATACAAAGACCTGCGGTGTTATTGAGGAAGATAAAGCCTATGGCATTAAGAAGATCGCAGAGCCTATCGGTGTTGTTGCCGCTGTTATTCCTACAACTAATCCAACTTCTACTGCTATATTCAAGACTCTTATTTCATTAAAGACACGTAACGGCATTATCATAAGCCCACATCCCCGTGCTAAGGAAAGCACTATAGCTGCTGCTAAGGTTGTACTTGAGGCTGCTGTTGCCGCCGGTGCTCCAGATGGCATAATCGGCTGGGTTGATGTTCCAAGCCTTGAACTTACCAACACTCTTATGAAAGAAGCCGACATTATACTTGCAACTGGTGGTCCTGGTATGGTTAAGGCAGCTTATTCATCTGGAAAGCCTGCACTTGGCGTAGGTGCTGGTAACACTCCAGCTATTATCGACAGCACTGCCGATGTTATACTTGCCGTCAACTCTATTATCCATTCTAAGACATTTGATAATGGTATGATATGTGCTTCTGAGCAGTCAGTAATTGTTGACTCATCTATATATAAGCAGGTTAAAGAGGAATTCACTAAGCGTGGCTGTCACTTCCTTAATAAGACTGAACTTGATAAAGTAAGAAAGACTATCATTATCAATGGCTCGTTAAATGCCAAGATTGTCGGTCAGAGTGCTTATAATATCGGAAAGCTTTCCGGCATAGAAGTACCTGAAACCACCAAAATTCTCATTGGCGAAGTTACTTCTGTTGACCTTTCAGAAGAATTCGCACACGAGAAGTTATCTCCTGTTCTTGCTATGTATAAGGCAAAGGATTTTGATGATGCCATAAGTAAAGCTGAGCGTCTAATAGCTGATGGCGGATTTGGTCATACTTCTTCTATATATATTAATTCTGCAACTGAAAATGATAAGCTTGCTAAGTTTGAGGAAGCTATGAAGACCTGCCGTATTCTTATTAATACACCTTCTTCACAAGGCGGTATCGGTGACCTTTATAACTTTAAGTTAGCACCTTCTCTCACACTTGGCTGTGGTTCGTGGGGCGGTAACTCTGTATCTGAAAATGTAGGTGTAAAGCACCTTATTAATATTAAGACTGTTGCTGAGAGGAGAGAAAATATGCTGTGGTTCAGAGCACCTGAAAAGGTATACTTTAAGAAAGGCTGTCTTCCTGTTGCACTTAACGAGGTAAAGACTGTATTAGGCAAGAAGAAAGCATTTATTGTAACAGACCAGTTCCTGTACAAGAATGGCTACACTAAGTGCGTTACCGACAAGCTTGATGAACTTGGCATAACACACACAACCTTCTTCAATGTTGCACCAGATCCTACCTTAGAGTGTGCCATTGAAGGAACTAAGGCTATCAATAGCTTTGAACCTGACTGTATCATTGCTATCGGTGGTGGTTCTGCTATGGATGCTGCCAAGATTATGTGGGTTATGTACGAACATCCTGAAGTTGACTTTATGGATATGGCTATGAGATTTATGGATATAAGAAAACGTATCTACACATTCCCTAAGATGGGCGAAAAAGCTTACTTTATAGCTATTCCTACTTCTTCCGGTACTGGTTCAGAGGTTACTCCTTTTGCAGTTATCACTGATGAAAAGACTGGTATAAAGTACCCTCTTGCAGACTATGAACTTCTTCCTAAGATGGCTATTATTGATGCTGATATGTGTATGGATCAGCCTAAGGGACTTACAGCCGCTTCTGGTATAGATGCATTAACACATGCTCTTGAAGCATATGCCTCTATTATGGCTACAGATTATACTGATGGTCTTGCACTTAAGGCTATGAAGAATATATTTGAATATCTTCCAGCGGCATATGAGAATGGACCTCACGATGCCAAGGCAAGAGAACAGATGGCTACCGCTTCTACTATGGCTGGTATGGCATTTGCCAACGCATTCCTTGGTGTATGCCACTCTATGGCTCACAAGCTTGGTGCTTACCACCATATACCTCACGGCATTGCTAACGCACTTCTTATTACAGATATAATGCGCTTTAATGCCGCAGAAGTCCCAGCTAAGATGGGAACATTCTCACAGTATGCTTATCCTCACTGCAAGGAAAGATATGTTGAATGTGCTAACTTCCTTGGTATTGCCGGCAAGAACGATGATGAGAAGTTTGAGAACTTCTTAAAGGCTATCGAGGAGCTTAAGGATAAGGTTGGAATTAAAAAGACTATCAAAGACTACGGAGTTGATGAGAAAGACTTCCTTGCTACACTTGATGAGATGGTTGAAAATGCATTTGATGACCAGTGCACAGGTGCTAACCCAAGATATCCTCTTATGAGTGAGATAAAGGCTATGTATCTTAAGGCTTACTATGGAAAAGAGGTTAATCCAGAGGATATAAAGACTAAGTAATATAAATAATCAATATAAATAATATATATTATATATATTATTATGATGATATATTGTCAATGTCAGATAACATTATTCTCACTGACAGACACAATGGGCTTGTGATATGTACAATACCACTTGTCCCGTTATATAGAGATATGAATGGATATGTGGCAATCTTTATAAAGATTGCCCTCCCGCAGAATTGACATCTGCGTATGAACTTGAATGCCCACATAGTAATGGGCAGGAATGGAGGTTATTATGAAAAAATGTATATATAAAGGAACTCTAAAATCTGTATACGTTGATAAGGATAAGGCTGAGAAAGTATTTGCACTATCTTACAGCAAATCTGATGTATTATATGAAGCACTTAACACTGCAAGAGTTGAAGATACAGGACTTGATATACCACGACTTCTTAATGTATCTGTAATAGATGGCAAATGGACTATCACAAGCGAATATGCCAAAGGAGAAACTTTAAAAGAGCTGTTAGCTAAACACCCTGAAAATACAGATGCTTACATAGAGGCTATGGTTGACTACCAGATAGCTATTAATAAGCACAGCAACCCTCTTTTAGTCGATATGAAAAGTAAGCTTGAGCGACAGATTAATGAGCTTAATATTCCTGCTGATACCAAATATGAGCTTGACTCAAGACTTTCAGAGCTTCCTTATCATACTAAGTTATGCCACGGTGATTATTGTCCAGAAAATATTATCGTACAGACTGATGACAACAACCAGATAATTGCAATTACCGCTGTTGACTGGGTACACGCTACTAAAGGTAATGCTTCTGCCGATGCGGCTAATACTTACCTTACACTTAAGCTTAGCGATGAAGCACTTGCTGATAAGTACATAACCATGTTCTGTGAGAAAACATCTACAGATAAGCGCTACGTTGATAAATGGATACCTATCGTAGCCGCCGCAAGACTTACTAAGAAAAAGCCAGAAGAAAAGGAAATGCTTGAGGCTATGATTGATATATGCGATTTCCAGTAATCAGATATTAACTTACAATACATCTGTTAATCAAATGTATTAATATTCTTCATTGTTTAACTTTATAAAACCAGCCATATGATATCCCCTGCCTCTTTTATGGGGAATGACATCATATGGCTGTTTTTATTATATTTTTTATATTATTATCTTCACTCATAATACCTCTAATACATTTTCATCCCCTTCAGTTTCTTCTACCCATTCATCATCCGATGCTATTACAGCTTTGCCATCAGCATTTTAATTAGTATTAGCCATAATTACAATTTACTCTAATACTTGCATTACCCACAATAAATCAATATACTAAAGTAAATTATTGTATACACTATAATCATTAAGAAAGGACTACAAGAACACTATGGAACTAATAAAAGGCAGACCAGCCAATGAAGCTGACAGACTTGATAAAGAAATCAGAGTATATGATTTACTTGACCAGTTAGGAATGGAATATTACAGAACCGACCACGAACCAGCAACAACAATGGAAGTATGCAATGATATTGATAAAATTCTTGGCACACTTATATGCAAGAACCTTTTCTTATGCAACCGACAGAAAACACAATTCTATCTTCTTATGATGCCGGGAGATAAAGTATTTAAGACTAAAGATTTAAGCCAGCAGATTAACTCTGCACGACTTTCATTCGCCGATGAGGAATATATGAAAGAATATCTTGATATAACACCAGGTTCAGTATCTATTATGGGACTTATGAATGATACTGACAACCACGTCCAGTTACTTATTGACAAGGAAGTACTTGAAGAAGCTTCTCTTGGCTGTCACCCTTGTATCAATACTTCAAGCCTTAAGTTAAAGACAAACGAAGTTATGGATAAGTTCCTCCCTGCTGTCCACCACGAAGCTATAATAGTTGAACTTCCACGATACGAAAATATTTAAGTATATTATACTTTATTATAACTTTATTAATTGGATATATGTTACTTTGATGATTGATATATGATACTTTAATGATTGAATATATAATGCTTTAATGGATTGTTAATGCTTAATATATTAATCTCTAATACTTAAAATAAAGTGCTTAGCATTATCTACTATCCCCCGAATAGATTAACACTAAGCACTTATGTACTGCCACAATTTATTATTGCTATGTAATATTACTGTATCTGTCCATCTGAAATAGTAATTATCCTGTCTGCATAATCAGCCATCTGTCTGTCGTGTGTTACCATTATTATTGTCTGCTCGTATTTCTGACTTGCTTTTGATAACATCTTTGCAACTGTTTCTGCACTTCCCGCATCAAGATTTCCTGTAGGTTCATCAGCAAATATAACAGCCGGACTTGTAATAAGTGCTCTGGCAATTGCCACTCTCTGCTGTTCTCCACCTGACATTTCTGATGGATATTTATTCTTACAATGGCTTATCTCTAATTCTGATAAAATCTCATCAACCTTTGCATCATCTGGCTTTTTTCCATCAAGGAGAATTGGCATAACTATATTTTCATATGATGTGAATTCTGGAAACAGGCTGTAATCCTGATATATAAAGCCTATATTTCTTCTTCTAAAACCTGATAGCTTCTTGTCCTTCATATGTGTTATGTCCTCACCTTTTATTAATATACTGCCTGTATCTGGTGTATCCATACTTCCAAGTATTCTTAATAATGTAGATTTTCCCGAACCACTCTTTCCTATAATAGCTGTAAATTCACCTTTCCCGAATTCAAGGGAGCACTGCTTTAATGCAGGAACATCTACACTTCCTGTATGATATGTCCTGGATATTTCTTTAGCCTGTAATATAGCCTCCATACTTATCCTCCATTTCTATATCTCTAATTGCATATATGTAATTCCACATATAATTATTTTTTATATTACCTAATCAATATATATTTATAAGCTGCCTATGCCTATATAACTATAATTTTCTTATATTACTTGAATATATCAGCACTTCCAATATAAGCATAAGCGGAAGTGTTACTATGCACCACAGTGATTCCCTAAGTGCTTCACGCATACATATTCCAAGTAATTTCCCTCTTGTCATCCCCATTTTTCTAAAGAGAATGAACTTGCCGTGTCTGCTTTCTATCCTGTTTCTTATAATTATTGCCATTATAAGAAGCTGGATAATTATTACCGCCATTATAGTTATTCCATATTGCAGTATATTATTGACAAGCTGCGTTCTGTATACATTCTTGCTGTCAACATTTGACTTATAAGTTATATTATTACTCTTAAGATAAAGTGCAACTTTGTTGTTAGTAGCAGAAAATGTTGATGACAGGTCGTAATCTATCTTTATCTGATTATACTGTAATTCAAAATCTATTCCGTCTGTCAGTCCTTCTCCCGTAATTCTTAGCATAAGATCTTTCTGGTTATCAACCGCCTGCTTAGCAAGTTGCGTACTTGCAAGTGCTGTATAATAACCATAATCTGGCATTATACCATTAAAATCTTCATTAACTTCATCTGTAACTTTAATAACTGCTGCCACCTGAGGTGCTACACAGGCACCAAACATCGTTTCTACCTCTAAATCAGTCTGTGTGAAACTATATGTTGTACTTGCTGTATTAGGATTATCATCATCTTTCAGTTCTACCTGTAAATCTATTTTTCCACTATTATTATATTTATTGAAAAATGGAATATCATATGGATACACTGCATTGCTTGATGTAATATACCCTCCTTTATTACACTGTCCAAATGGAACGTTATAATAATTATAATATAATGTATCACCAGCTTTTAATGTATCATCATAATCACCCTCACAGTTATCCTGTATAAATACTATAACCTGCTTTCCACTTGCAAAGTCATCATAATTAATATTGGATTTATCAATATATTTGCTTGCTATATCATATATTTTCTTTGTTGGATTTACATATTCTGTTGCAAATACATACCGGCTTCCATAAGTCGGATCTTTCATAGTTTTAGCTATAGATGAAGCCTTCTGTGCAGCTATAATCTTGTCAATTCCCATCTTATGATAGTCCTGGTTATCCCAGTACCACGTTCTTTCTGACTCAAATATAGAATAATCAATTGAAACTATACCCGGTATTTCATTTAAACCATCTATAACATCAGATGACACACCTTCTATAAGGCTATTATTACCATCTTTAGCCAAAGGCGAATTCATTATTGCACAATTAGACTTTATAATTCTATCTGGTGAATTATATGGTATAGATGTAAATAATGCTGTCATACCATTGTCTAATATCAACTGGCGTAATTCATCATACGGAATATTATATCTGTTCCTGCTGTTGTATTCTTTATTGATAAGATCAACCTGTGTAAATTCGTCCATATTTAACGACTTAGCTGGATAGTTATCAAAATCTTTAAGGTAAGATATATATATCATATCAGTTCTATAATTAGATGATGGTATGTCCAGATATCCATATATATCAGGAAGTGAATTATTTTTCTTATATTTATCAAATGATGTGGTTATCTTCAAAACACTGAATACAAGTACAACACAGATAAACAATGAAAATAATCTTACACCTATTATCATTCCTACACCATCACGCTTCATAAGCCTGCTTGTAATTACACGGCTTACATTAGATACCTTAAGGTTGGATTTTCTGCCTGATGTATTCTTATTACGAACCTCAATATTAACTATCTGCTTTTTGCTTCCTGCCTTAAGACGCTTCTCTTTAACTGTATCCATAACATTAGATAACAGTCCTACTATCTCCTCAACTACAACTGCTATTACAACAGAAGCAATACTTTTTAACACAATAGAAACATTAATTGTATAAAATGAAAATCCTGCCTTTCCTTCAAGTATGCCTCCTGCAATTCCTCCAGCCAAAAATGCTGTAATTATTCCTATCAATGCTGCTGGAACTATTATCAAAGCATTTTCAATAATATACATTCTTCTAAGCTGTGAACTGTCTGCACCTAAGGAAGCATATTTCTTATAAGATGCCTTTCTTGTATTCTTATACTCAATAAGCTGGTAATAAAGTGCTGTTATTCCTATTGCCATAACTATTAAATACATATAAATATATATGCTTGTTGAACCCCAAGGCTTATAATCATATACACCTGAATTGTATGTATAACTCTTTGATGTCTTTTCCTTTATAGAGTCAAATACTGCTTTGTAGTCATCAGTCTTTATTGAAGACTTTATAGGATATAAGAAAACCGAACGAGTATCATAATTAAATTGTGATAATTCACTGTCCACTACAACTGCCGATGGTATCTGCCTTCCATTATTCCATATATTAGTATAATTTCTGTATATACCAACAAGTGTATAATTCTTTGTGTTTCTTTTCTCTTTATTACCTATGCTGTTATTGTCACAATATTTAAGATTAATACTCTCACCAATCTCACCTTTATAACCGAGTGTCAGAAGTGTGTTCCAGTCCATTGCTATCTCATCACTATTTTCTGGATGTCTTCCCTCATCAAGCTTTATATGTGACTGTGCAAGAAACTCTGATGAAAAGCTCCCTACATAAAATCCTGTACTCTGCCAGTCATCGTTAAGAACATTAACGCTTCTTGACACCTTTACCGGCTGTTCAATATAAATGTGGTCTGTAAGATTACTATCTGGCTGCCTGCTTCCTATATCCATAATAAACCAGTCGCCAAATCTGTCTTTATTGGACTGCATCTGCCACTGATACATATTTTTCTGAAATATAAGAACTGCTGTTACAAAAAATACTGCAAATAATGTTGTAAGTGCTGCTCTTATAATCTGCCTGTATCTTCTTTTTACGCTTTTAAATGTTATTTTTAGAATATTCACGTCATTACTCTGATATTAATATCAGCCACTCCTTTCTTTTAGGTTATAACTAGAATACCCTATGAATCTTACAGCAATCTTACAATCGTTATTATATTGGTATAGTTATTATTTTGCTTTTCTTTTCATATTATATTTAGGTATAATTATCCTGAAGCTTACTCCCCTGCCGTCTTCATTATTATTGACACTTACGCTTCCGTGATGTGCCTCGATTATAAGCTTTGAAAGATTAAGACCTATTCCTGTATGAAGGGAATTATAGCTTTTTCCACTCTCGAACCTGTTAAATATATTATCAAGCTTATCCTTTGCTATTCCTTTGCCATCATCTTTTATTGTTATAATACACTTATCAGCATTGCATACAGCATTTATATCCACATTTTCTGCTTCTTCACTGCAATTCTGTACTATATTAATAAATGCTTCCAACAGCCACTCCTCATCTGCATTAATAAAGTAATCTTCATCATTACAATATGAAGTTATATTACAGTTATTAACAACAGGCACTTCTGATATGACTTCATTAATAAATTCATTAACATTAATATCATCTTCTGTTAATACAATCTTCCCCGACTCCATTCGGCTTAATTTCAACAGCCTTGTGATAAAATCCCTTATCCTGTAAGCCTGCCTGAAACATTCACCAAGATTACTAATAAGCTTTTCATTACTGGATAGTCCTGTATCTGTCAGAGCTTTCCCAGAAACCACTTCTGGCTGTGCATCTGATATATAAGAATTAAGCTGTACATCTGTCTTCCTTGCATTAAGCTGTTCCTCCATCATATCAAGCGACAGGCTTAACGCTGTAAGCGGTGTCTTTATCTGATGTGCTATATTTTCTGTAAAATCCTGTAACTGTCTGTTACGCTTCTCCATATATGTTCTGTACGCACCAAGTTCTTTTGATATATTCTCATTATCTTCCTTTAATTTATTCATATATGAGTACACATCATCATGTCCGATTTTTACAATATTATATATTGCAAAGGTAAGCAGTATAACCATAATTCCAATAATTACAGCAAATGGAATATATTCCCCACCATATAAGAACATATACCACGCACCATTTCTTGTATAACCTGCCTCCTGCAATATAGCCGAATAATCTGCTGTAACTGTGTTGCCTTGTCTTCCATAAAATAATATGTACAGAAGCTGTTTGCCTGCCTCTTTATCAGCCCCATACAGTGTTGTCGCCATATATCTTACCCTGTATTCATAATATATTGTGATAACTGATACTACCACCACAGTTGCAAGAAACATACCTATTGTATACACATATAATCTCTTTTTTAACGCTCTCTCCATCTGTATCCCACTCCTCTTATAGTATCTATATAATTCTTGTCCGAATTATCCATTTTCCCAAGCTTGGTCTTTAACCTGCTCACTGTTACTGTCAAAGTATTATCCTCAACAAATGTTCCCGTCCTGTCCCATAATTTCTGAAAAAATACTTCTCTTCTCACAATAAGGCCGCGGTTACATACAAGTATCTCTAATAATGCAAATTCTGTAGGTGATAACTGTATATCCTTCGCAGCTTTCTTTATTGTAAGATTATCAAAATTAATAACAAGCGAACCTAATGTATATATATTAGAATTGCTTTTATCCATATTGGAAATACTTTTATCAAGCATAGCCTGTCTTCTTAAATTGGCACTTATTCTTGATAAAAGCTCAGATACCCTGAAAGGCTTCGTTATATAATCATCACCGCCTATATCAAGCCCTTTTGTTATGCTGTCCTCATCATCGCACGAAGTTAAGAATATAACCGGTGTCACACAGCCTTCACTGCGAAGCTTTTCGCATACACTAAATCCATCTCCGTCTGGTAAATACACATCTAAAAGGTATAAGTCTGTATTTTCCCTATCAATTTTATTAAATCCACTGATATCAGCACTTTCTATAACCTCATACCCCTTATCACGCAGAAGCTGTGATAACTGTCCTCTTATAACTTCATCATCTTCTAATATATTTATTACTGCCATTATCTATTTTCTCTCCATTTTATTAAATAATATTAATCATAGTTTACATATTTCTATTTATTATATCATATGCCCTGCGTTGCTTTTCCACGCATCCGAAGTTTCGAAGAAACTTCTAAGTGACTACGAAGTAGTCATATTATATCATTATTTTTGTGCTGCTTTTCAGCACATATAAAGTTCCATAAGGAACTTTTAAGATGAGCACCTTTGTGCTCATTATATATACCACTTAAATTATAGTATAATTATTTAAATAACTTCTCATATATGTTATTATTAACGAGTTGTAAATATAGCAAAATTTATCAATACATTTTAGCTATTACACTTAAACCATAATATAATTATTAAGAAAAGGATTAAATCAATGAAAGACAAATTAAAAGCATTTCTAAAGAAAAAAGACATTGAAGTATCTGTAAAAAGATACGGAATTGATGCACTTGGTGCTATGGCGCAGGGTCTGTTCTGCTCTCTTCTTATCGGAACAATACTTAATACGCTCGGTACACAGCTTCATCTTGGCTTCCTTACAGACACTGTTGCTACTGTAAGCGGCGTTAGTTATACTGTCGGAGGACTTGCCTCTGCTATGAGTGGTCCTGCTATGGCTGTTGCAATCGGTTATGCACTCAAATGCCCACCTCTTGTACTGTTCTCGCTTATAACAGTTGGTTTTGCCTCCAATGCACTTGGCGGTGCCGGCGGACCTCTGGCTGTATATTTTGTAGCAATTATTGCCGCCGAGGCTGGCAAGATGATTTCAAAAGAAACCAAAGTAGATATACTTGTAACACCTCTAATAACTATAGGTGTTGGAACAGGCGTTGCCGCACTTATTGCACCTGCCCTTGGAAAAGCTGCAATGAAAATCGGCGAACTTATAATGCTTGCAACTAACTTACAGCCTTTCCTTATGGGTATTGCTGTATCAGTATTAGTCGGTATTGCACTTACACTTCCAATATCATCTGCTGCCATATGTGCCGCATTTGGACTTACTGGTCTTGCAGGAGGTGCTGCCGTAGCTGGATGTTGTGCACAGATGGTTGGCTTTGCTGTAATGTCATTTAAGGAAAACCGCTGGGGCGGACTTGTATCGCAGGGAATAGGAACTTCTATGTTACAGATGGGCAACATAATCAAGAATCCAAGAATATGGATAGCCCCTATTATAACATCAGCAATTACCGGACCTCTTGCAACCTGTGTCTTCAAGCTTAATATGAATGGAACTGCCGTATCTTCCGGTATGGGAACTTGTGGTCTTGTCGGACAGATTGGTGTATATTCCGGCTGGGTAAATGATGTTGCAGCAGGGACTAAAGCCTCTATTACCGCTATGGACTGGACTGGACTTATACTTATATCATTCGTACTTCCAGCAGTTATATGTCCACTTATTAATATGTTCTTAAAGAAATTAGGCTGGGTAAAAGATGGTGATATGAAACTTTCATAAAATAATACAGGAAATGAGGTTTAACTATGCTGACAACTATAAGAAAAGCTACGGTCAATGATAAAACACGCATTATGGAAATCTACGCTTACGCAAGACAATTTATGGCTGAACACGGCAATCCTAACCAGTGGAAGAATAACAATCCTTCTGAGGAAACAATCGACAACGATATTTCCAACCAGCAAATGTATGTAATTGAATCAGGCGGCGGCATTCACGCAGTATTTTATTTCCATATTGGTGATGATGCTACATATCATATAATTGACAACGGACACTGGCTGTCTGATGAACCTTACGGCACAATCCACAGAATTGCTGGTGACGGAACTATTCACGGTGTGCTTGAGATTGCCGTTAATTACTGTAAGGAACAGATACCTCACTTAAGAATAGATACTCACCACGACAATAAAATTATGCAGCACGTTATAGAGAAAAATGGCTTTAAAAAATGTGGAATTATATATGTTAAAGACGGTTCTGAAAGAATTGCTTATGAATTAATATAATAATACAAGAAAACAATAAAAAATTTTAAAAATAAGAAAAATAAGAAATCCCCCACCTGTAAGCTTTTATACCTGTGGGGGATAACAAATTCTATCCAGTTATAGCTGTACAATATCCGTTTAGATTACATACTCAATGTTATTTATTGTAATATCTTTATAATGCTTTCTTATAAATATCTGCTATCTGTTCCTGTGTGAATACAACTGGATTATTCGCAACACTTGCAGCAGATACCTTCATACAGTTCTCTGCCATCCAAGGAATATCCTTTTCTTCTATTCCTAAATCTGAAAGTGTACAATTAAGATTAATACTCTTAAGAAGCTCTCTTATCTTCAAGGCCAGATCCTTAGCTTCCTTACCGCCAAATAACTTTGCAATATCAGCAAATTTGCTTTCATTGCCAGTATAAGATGCTTCAATAATTGCCGGAGTAAGAGCCGCAAGACCTTTTCCGTGTACGATATCACGAAGTCCGCTTGCAGGGTGTTCCATTCCGTGTGCAAGAGTAACTCCTGCTGTATTAATAACCATTCCGCCTATTGTGCTGGCAAGTGTTATCTTCTCCCAGCCATCTTTACCTGCATTATCACTGTATACATTTACCAGATTACCAGCTATAAGCCCTATTGCATAAAGGCTTAATGCATCTGTAAATGGCTGTGCAATCCTTGAAGTATATGCTTCCATACAATGGCACAGAGCATCAAAGCCTACAGAAGCAAGCACTGATTTAGGCATTGTCATCATACATTCAGGGTCTACAATTGATACTTTGGCAACAATTGCATTACATCTAAGTGACTTTTTATCACCATTATCAGGATTGGTAAGAACTGCAAATCCGTTGCCTTCTGAACCTGTACCGCATGTTGTTGGTATAAGTATTAATGGAAGTGCCTTATCACCTGACTTCTTTCCAAATATATAATCACTTACATCGCCGTCATTTACTGCAAGAAATGCTATTGCCTTAGCACAGTCCATTATGCTTCCGCCGCCTATTGCAACCACAACATCACAGCCTTTTTCTTTAGCGAAAGCGGCTCCTTCGCTGGCTGTTGTTGTAAGGGGATTTTGAGATACCTTATCAAAAAGCTCTGTTTCAAGCCCTGCCTGCTTTAAGCTGTCATTAACCTTATCATAAAGCCCCGACTTTTTGGCACTGCTTTTTCCTGTTACAATAAGAGCCTTTTTGCCATAAGGCTTAGCAAGCCCGCCAGCCTTATTAACCTTTCCTGAACCAAATACAATATTAACTGGAAGGTAGTAATTAAATTCTATAGCTTTACTGCTTTCCTGTGTAATTACATTTTCCATTATCATTCTCCATTCTTTCAAGTAATTACTATTAACAGCCACAATTACGATTATATAATTGTGGCTGTTATATTAATCTGTGCCTATTTTGTGCTAAGGCTTTCTACTGTTTCCTTGATGATTTCATATGCTTTATCGCAGTCTGCCTCTGTAAGAATAAGAGGTGGTACCATACGGATTATATGTGATCCGATAGCTGTTATAAGAAGCTTTCTGTCAAAACAGCCGTGCTTTACATCTACGCCGCTTATTGTATCATCAAATTCTACACCAACAAGAAGTCCCTGATGTCTTACTTCCTTAACGTGTGGAAGCTTCTCTAACTCTGCACTGAAGTAATCACCCATTTTCTTTGCATTGTCAGCAAGATTTCTGTCAAAAAGCTCATTAACTTCTGCTAAAGCTGCTGCGCATGATACTGGATGTCCACCAAATGTTGTTCCGTGTGAACCTGCTGTAAATGCCTTTGATACTTCTTCTGTTGCACATATAGCACCTATTGGCATACCACCACCAAGACCTTTCGCCATAGATACAATATCTGGCTTAATGCCATAATTCATATATGACATTACTGCACCTGTTCTGCACCAGCCTGTCTGAACCTCATCGATAAGAAGAAGCATATCGTGTTCATCACAGAACTTTCTAAGACCTGTCATAAATTCCTTAGTTGCCGGGTGTACACCGCCCTCGCCCTGTACAGGTTCAATCATTATAGCGATTGTATTCTCTGTGCAGGCATCTTCAAATGCCTTAAGATCATTGTATGGTGCATATGAAAATCCATAAGTCATAGGTCCGAAACCTACCTGACAAGCATTGCCTGGCTGACCTGTTGCAGACATAGCACCGAATGTTCTTCCGTGGAAACCATCCTTAGCTGTTACTATATGATAACGGTTTGGTCCGTATTTTTCAACGCCATACTTACGAGCCATCTTAATCATTGCCTCATTGGCCTCTGTACCTGAGTTCTGATAAAATATTTTATCCATACCAATTGTCTTACATACCTTCTCAGCAAGTAATGCCTGTGGAATTGTATAAGGATAATTAAATGTATGCATTATATCCCCAACCTGATCCTTAACTGCGGCAACAACCTTTTCATTACAGCTTCCCGCATTATTAACTGCAATACCTGCGTAAAAGTCAAGATATGGTGTCTTATTCTCATCATAAAGATACATATCTTTTGCGGTTTCAGCAAGAAAATCGAAACGCTCATAAGTTTCAATCATATACTTGTTAACCTTATCCTTAATATCCTGTGCTGTCAATCCTGTATCCTTTAACTTCATAATAATCCTCCATTCCTGTGTCATTGATATGGCACATATACGTTTTTTACAAATCAAAAAGGCAAAGGCTCGAACAACTTTCGTTGTAACGGCGCCTTTGCCTTTAATTAATTCGTATATTTATTTAACACTGATAAAATAACACACAATATATTGTATGTCAACATTATAATCTTACAATTATATTGATTTTCGCTTAATTATATTAACTATAAAAAGTGAATTATTTACAAGAAATACAATCGTATATATGCTGTGCAGTTATCTGTATCTGTGTGATAACAATCATTAACGTACATTGCACTTCCTGATATTATACATACTAATACTGCTATTAATATGCCAGTTATAATCTTTTCTTATTTAGCTTCATACTTTTCAATTGCCTCAATTACTGTCTTAAGTGCTTTTATCCTGGCATACTTCTTATCGTTAGACTCAAGTATATGCCACGGAGCATATGACGTGTTAGTCTTTTCTAACATCTCATTAACTGCTTCCTCATAGCTATCCCACTTCTCCCTGTTACGCCAGTCCTCATCAGTGATTTTCCAACGTTTCTCTGGTGTATTCTCTCTTTCCTTAAATCTGGCAAGCTGTGTATCCTTATCTATCTGAACCCAGAACTTTACAATAATTGCTCCCCAGTCGGAAAGTTCTTTCTCAAATTCATTAATCTCAACATAGGCTCTCTGCCAGTCATTCTTACTGCAAAAACCCTCAAGACGTTCAACCATAACCCGTCCATACCAGGTCCTGTCAAATATTGCTATGTGCCCTGTCTTTGGAAGCCGGTTCCAGAATCTCCAAAGGTAATGTCTTGATTTCTCGTGTGGTTCAGGACTTGCTATTGGGTGCACTTCATAACCTCTTGGGTCAAGTGCTTCTGTTATTCTCTTGATATTGCCGCCTTTTCCTGCCGCATCCCAGCCTTCATATGCAATTATAACTGGTATCTTCTTTCTATATAATTCATTATGAAGCTCCTTTAAACGCTTCTGATAAAGGTCAAGAAGCCTTTCGTATTCCTCATCTGTAAGGCTTTTATCAAGGCTAACCTCATCTAATCTGCTTATTGGCTTTAATGGGAATGCATTCTGAAGAAGCGGAACTGACAGTGCACTGTTGGCAAATGCTGTGTCAATGCCCTGTACTATAGTCTCTAGTATCTGTAACTGTGCCCACTTCTTATCCTTCGCATCTACTATATACCAGGGTGCTGTCGAATGATTGGTATCACACAGAAACTGGTCATACACTTCCATACATTCATCATAATGCTTATTCTGCCATCTGTCGTGCTTACTTACTCTCCATGCTGTATTCCTATCTTCCACTAACTTCTTTAATCGCTTCTTCTGCTCCTTCTTATCAATATTAAAGAAGAACTTAAGCAGGAGATATCCATTATCCGTAAGCTGTCGTTCAAATCTTTTAATACTCTCTATCCTCTTCTTATATTCTTCCTCTGAAAGCTCGCCGCTTAACTTCTGGCTTGTAACCTCTGACATCCAGCCGCTGTCCATAAACACGAACTTTCCTGCCTCTGGAATTTTTACAAAATGTCTGTAAAGGAACGGCTTTCTTTTCTCCTCTTCTGTCGGTTCGTCCATAACTGCAACCTTGAAAAAACGTGGATCTATATTCTTAATTAACTTTCCAAGCACACTTCCTTTTCCTGCCGCACCCCAGCCCTCAAGCAGTACGATTACTGGAAGCTTCTTTTCTTTCATAGCAATCTGCTGTTGTAAAAGGCTGTTCTTTGCATTGGCAAGTCTTTTATCCACTTCCTCTGCTGTTGGCTGTTCTACCTTGTTCCAATCTTTTAACATAATCAAATCCTCCAATCTAACCCACTTTTTATAAGTATTATAACAGAATATAAGACAAATTAACAGTATAAAAGCCACATCAAAGCTATTCCTGTAATCAGGAACATTTCCTCTGACGTGGCTTAATTATTTAATATATTATCTGATATTATTCTTACTATTTATCCAGTAATTTAGATGATACTGCTTATCTTGTTAATCAGCTATTACTTATCTGACTTATCAGCATCATCAAAATTTAATCTTTCTTCCTCAACAACTAATGGTCTGTTCATAAGTCGCTGGTTCATACTTAATATATATTCTCCCATAAGACCTATGAATATAAGCTGTAATGAACCTAATATGCTGACAAGGAGAATAAGAGGAACCATCCCAGCTGTAAATCTGTTCCAGTATACAAGCTTAAGAACAAGGTATACAATTCCAACAATTATGCTGACAAGACCAAAGAATCCACCAACAAATGTTGCAAGTCTTAATCCAAGCTTAGTATATGATGTAAAGCTTAACATTGCAGCATCATAAAGGGTAAAGAAATTATTATGTGTCTTTCCTGCTCTTCTCTGTGCCTGTGTATACTCAATCTCAGTTCTCTTAAACCCTAATTCTCCAACAACACCTCTTAAAAATGGGATTGGATCTTTTAAGTCCCTCATAACCTGTACAAATGACTTGTCATATAAACCAAAACCTGTAAAATGCTCTATCTGTTCAACAGAAGACATTTTTTTAATAAGCTTGTAATAACAGGTTCTTAAGAAATACATTATCTTGCTTTCTTTACTGCTTGACTTTACTGCACATACTATCTTATAGCCCTTTTCCCATTCTGCTACAAGTCTTGGAATTACATCAATAGGGTCCTGAAAGTCTGCACATACTGGTATTGTACAATCGCCATCTGTATTAATAATACCATAATATGGAGAATTAAACTGTCCAAAATTCTTAGCATTAAATATTGCCTTAATCTTCTTATTACCCTCACATAACTTTCTTAACTTAACTCTTGTTGTATCAGTTGAGTCGTTATCAATAAATGTTATGTCATAATCATACTGTGGCAGATCCTTTGCAAACATCTCTATCAACGCTTCGCTGAGAGGTATAACATTTTCTTCCTCATTATAACAAGGTACCATAATACTAATCTTCTTCATCTTAATCTCCATTCTTACTTCTTTATTACATCTAAGATATTATAAATTCTGTGTTCTACACCATTCTATTGTCTCTTTTATACCATCTTCAAAAGAATACCTTGGCTCAAATCCAGTGTCTTCTCTTAACGCTGTAATATCTGCACACAAGTACATTACCTGTAAAGGACCATATGGAATATCTCCATATCCTATTGTGACATTTTTATTGGCATTTTGTCCTATAATATCAATATATTCTTTTAACGGTCTTGCTTTACCGCTTCCTATGCAGTATGTTCTACCGTCTGTGCCTTTCTCACCAAGTAATCTCATTGCTAATGCTGCATCCTTTGAATAAAGGAAATCCCACATCTGCTCACCCTTAGTACAAGATGGCTTTTCTGAATTAAGAAGCTTGTAAATAGTGCTCATAACCATTGTATTCTCACCATCATAAGGACCATATATGCTAAGTATCCTTGTCCATATATGACGCATTCCCTTCTGCTTACAGGCAATTCTTGTCATCTGTCCAGCACATAACTTGGCAATCCCATAACCATTTTCAGGAAATGCAGGAACACTCTCATTCAAAGAGCCTTCATATCTGCCATATTCAGCCTGTGAACCAGCACCTATAAAAGTATCACAGCCAAGTGCAAAAGCAGCTTCAACCGCATCAAGTGCATATTTTACATTAAGATTTTGTCCATACATATTATTTCTGCTGTTGCCAAATGTTCCGTCCCAGCCAAAATGATAGAACACATCAGCTCCCTCTCGAATAAGCTCTGGCAGTTTATTAAGCTCTGACAAATCGCAGTCAACACGCTTTACCATATCACTTGTCTTAATTCTGTCTGCACGTCTTGAACCCGGTCTTACAACAGCAACAACCTCTACTCCGTTAGATACGAGTTCATTAATCAGTGCTAATCCAATAGAACCTGTAGGTCCTGTAATTACCGCTCTTTTCATTAAAATCCCCATTTCTATATACTGGTTTCTATATTTATCCTGATATGGGACAGCAAGACTATCATTACTGATATTTACGCTGTCCCAATAAATGATTATAAATTATCAATTACAGCTATGCAAGATGGTTGCTTTCATATTCTTCCCTGTCAAGGAATGGTGCCATATCATCAACTGCCGCTGATACTATCTTTCCGTCTGGAAGTACCTTTGAACTTGATTTTGGTGCAAAATTCTGGTGCCAGTCTACAACTACCTCACAGAATACAGGACCCTTATGGTTAATAACTTCATCTATAGTTTCATTAATGCCATCAAGTCTGTCTATTCTGTAATAAGGAATATCAAAAGCTGGTATTACTCTTGAGAAGTCTGGTGTGCTAAGACCATATCCTCCACCAATTCCTACATATGGCTGTCCCTTAAACAGATTAGTCTGTGTCTGTCTGATAGAGTGATATCCATTATTATTAATAAGGAATATCTTGATATCAAGATTATTGTATACAATAGTCTGTAACTCCTGCATATTCATCATAAAGCTTCCATCACCCTCAACACAGATAATTCTCTTATCTGGTTCTGACACGCTTGCTCCTACTGCTGCTGGAAGTCCATAACCCATTGCCGCACAACCCGAATTAGTATATAATCTCTGACCCTTCTTAATATCAGCCGCCTGAAATGTTATAACACACGCCGCACCATTACTGCACACAACACTGTCATCTTCATTTAATTCCTCAAATAACTTTGTTGTGAATACATATGGATTTAATCCGTCTTTATCTTCATAATATTCTGGAAGTGTCGCTGGATACTTCTTATCTAACTGTCTGCACCAGTCAACCCATTCCTTATGACTGTCATTCTTCTCATATTCTGCCTCATTAACAGACTTAAAGAAATCTCTTAAATCTGCGTGAACAGGATAATCAACCTTCACTGTTGGCTTATTAAGCTCTGCAGCATCTATATCAACAACTATCTTATAAGCATTTTTGCCAAAATCGCCAAAATTATATCCAATCATACGGATATTCATTCTACAGCCTAATACAATAAGTAAATCTGCGTTCTGAACTATGAAATTACCTGCTCTTGTACCTACAGTACCAGGTCTTCCACAATATAACGGATGCTCATCCCATATAATATCGTGTGCATCCCACGCTGTAACAACTGGAATTCCAAGCTTATCAATACATTTAATGAATTCATTCTGCTGGTTAGCGTGTCTTATAGCTGTTCCTGCAAGTATTACAGGTCTTTTAGCTTCTTTAATCTTAGCAAGCACATCCTTAGTATACTGTTCATCATATACCGGATTATCCTGATTAAATGATGCCCAGTGTTCATCAATATAACCCTGCTTGTCAAAGCCCTCTAAATCGTCTGTTTCAATAAATGTTGAGGCAACATCGCCAGGAATATCAAGCCATACCGGACCCGGACGTCCATTAAGCATAAGAAACCAAGCCTTCTCAACTTCTTTTCTTATACTCATAGGATCTGTAATCATCTTGGCATACTTAGTCATAGTAGATACTGCTGATGTAATATTAACTTCCTGATCACCAAGCTGACGAAGCGGAAGGTTAGTTGACCATACTGTTGTCTCTCTTTTAGCCTGTCCGGTAACAACAAACATTGGAATAGAATCAACATATGCACCGAATACACCTGTAATTGCATTAGTTCCGCCAGGACCACCAGTTACACATACAGGAGCAATCTTTCCTGTCTGTCTTGTATAACCTTCTGCAGCAATTGTACAAGCCTGTTCGTGATGATTATAAGTAATCTTTAAGCCTTCCTGATGTCCAAATGCATCATTAAGGTGCATAGCTGCTCCACCAGTTATCATAAACATATCGGTTACACCCTGCTTAACAAAGAATTCTGATATATATTTTGCAACTTTCATTCTCATAATGTTTATCCATCCTTTTAATAATATTCTATCTTTATATTAAATTAAGCAGTTCTAAAGGCATTGCCGCCGCTCCTACTGCCTTGAACTTGTATACATCTTCTGGTGCCCTGAAATCAAATCCATAAGTTACACCTATGAAATCCATGCCAATCTTTTCTGCACCGATAGCATCATGACTGCTGTCACCAATCATAACTGCATTAGAATAATCAGTAACTCCTAAGTCAACCATACATTTCTCAATAATATCAACCTTTTTTAACTTATTATTATGGTCAGCACCATATAATATATTAGTATACTTATCAAATCCAAAATGCTTTAAAATTGCCTCAGCATAATCCTGTCTTTTATAAGTTGCTACCGCAAGCTTTACATTTCTTTCCATAAGCTTGTCAAACACTTCATATATTCCATCATATGGAACTGCCTTAAGAAGCTCATAATCCTTATATCTGTTTCTAAAACAGGTTGCAATGTCCTGTAATATATCTCCACTAAGATTATATGCTTTAGCGAATGAGTCCTGAATTGGTGGTCCGATAAATGTCTTTAAAACATCTTCACTTAATGGCTCAAATCCCATCTTATCTATTGTATATTTTACTGATGCAAGAACACCTTCTGTTGTATCAAGAAGCGTTCCGTCTACATCAAATACCGCTATCTCATATTTTCCCATATTATTTCCTTTTTCTTGTGATATTTATATGATAAAACCACATTTTCCTAAAATCGACTTTAATATATATAATGAATTATCACCAGCTTCATCTGAGCCAGTAATATTCTTGAATTCTTCTTTATCAAATACATAATCAAAATGGTCACCATTATTAGGCGTAACATCACTTAATGTAATAATCTTTACTGTATCTGGTCTGTCTGATAACTGTGCTGACAGATTAACATAGCTTTTACTGTCACTGATAAATACATACTCATCCAGCTGGTCTGATTTATCATCTATGCCTTTATCAGTCAGACTGTTATACGATATCGTAATATCTTTAGCAAGACTGTTAACCCATATTACCGTTCCCTTATAAATTCTGTTATCATCTGATACTGTTACTTTGCTGTCATCTACATCAGGCTTAACAATAATATCCTGATTAACCCCAGCACTTTTTATAATGATATTCTGATTATATAAATCTTTCTTTAAATTATTATATGATTCATCTGAAATATCTGTAATTATTTTCTTGTAATTATCATATAACTGCTTTATAAACTGCTCATCATACATAAGCTGCTTATCTTCACTCTTAGCAAGTTCAGATAATATTTCATTAATCTGCCTTACTGATAAGTTTTCCTTATCCATAAGATATGAAACATAGCTTGGATGACAGCTGTTAAATGCTGCCATATAAAAGAACATATTATAGCCCCATGGCTTAGTTTTGTAAATATCCATAATATTACAGTCCAAGGCTTCCAAAATCTGGCTTATATCATAATTCTTATTATAATAATCATTAAGATGCATAGCCAGAAGCTCTATCGGACAATTACCTGCACTTTTCCCCATCCCATATACTGTGGCATCTACAAGTACATCTCTTTTCGTATTACATAGAAGCATTTCCTGACAATTAGCAAATGCTCTCTGGAAATTATTGTGCGAATGATATCCAAGACTTATATTTTCCTTTAACCCCTCATCAAGCATATAAAAATAATGCAAAAGGCTATCCTTCTGCAACAGACCATATGTGTCAACCATTGATACTGCATATGGCTCTATATCATTAGCAAGCTTTATTAAATCCTGCAATTCTTCATCATTATAGCTTGTAATTGAAACAAGCTGTACAAATACCTTATAACCAAGTGCTTTTACCTTGGCACAGTATTCAACAGCTTCTTTTCTTTTATCTTTTTTAAATATTACCCTTATTCCATCTAATATGGACTCATTACAAGGCTGAAGGTTAGACAGACTACAAGTACCGTAGTCTATCATACCTACAACCATAGTATCTTTATGATTACATTTGCCATATACTTCTTCAAAGCTTCTGGTATCAGGAAGAATACTTCTATTGATGTCGAACTCTCTTCTGTCATCAATAAATCCAACTTCTACTATATCAATTCTGGCATTTACAAGCCTTTCAAATATACTTATTAAATTATTATGACCGAAATTCCAGTCATTAACATATCCACCATCTCGTAATGTACAATCTAAAAGCTGAATTCTACCCAAGTTACTTACCTTCCATCATAATTAGTTAATTACTTTTTGCTAAATGCCCAAAGCTTATTCATAAAGAAGTTGATAGGAATACTTATAACAAGATTAATAATTGGTGCTAACATCTTGCTTATATGAAGAACTGATACCCACAATACTGATAATATATTATTAAGAATCAATCCTGTAAATCCATAAGAAACATATGTCTTAAATAATGCTGCCCATATATTTCTCTCTTCGCCATCTTCTTTCTTAAATACAAACTTGTTATTCCAGTAAAATGACCAGAGAACACTAAGTAACCAAGAAACAATGTTAGCAATTATATAATCAAACTTCACACCGCTCTTAGATACAATCAAAAGTGTTACAACATAAAGTAAATAAGAAATAATTGTATTAGACACACCTACTAATCCAAACTGTAAGAATTCCTTAAATGTCTGTCTTTTCTTATCTGTTAAGTCCTTTTTAATAATCTTAAAAAGCAGCTCAACAAAAAACATATAAATTTTTTCAATAAAACCGTATATTGCCTTACCCATATTAATGTATTTTCCTTATGACCATAAATTTAACATTTACACCTTTGCTGTCCGTTCGTTAACGGCATTGTGCTCACTAAATTACTGATTAACAGCTTCCTTGATTGTCTTTGCCATATAATCAATCATCTCATCTGTCATTCCTGGATATACACCTACCCAGAATGTATCTCTCATAATTCTGTCTGTGTTGTCAAGAGTTCCTACTACTCGGTAGCCTTCTTTTGTTGCTCTCATCTCATCAAAGCAAGGATGCTTTATAAGATTACCAGCAAAAAGGTTTCTTGTCTGTACACCGTGGCTTTCGATATATTCTACGATTGCCTTTCTGTCAAGACCTTCTCTTACTGTAATAAGGAAACCAAACCAGCTTGGTCTTGAATTATCACAAGGAACTGGAAGAATTACCTTATCTTCGATATCTGCAAGTGCTGCTCTTAATCTGTCAAAGTTATGTCTTCTTCTCTCAACAAATGAAGGGAACTTCTCAAGCTGTGCACAACCTACTGCTGTCTGCATATCTGTTGCCTTGAGATTATAACCAAAATGTGAATATACATACTTATGGTCATATCCTAATGGAAGCTCGCCATACTGCTTATCAAATCTGTGTCCACAGAGATTATCCTTACCAGAAGGACATACGCAGTCACGTCCCCAGTCTCTGAATGAACGGATACACTTGTTAAGAAGTGGGTTGTTAGTATATACGGCACCACCTTCACCCATTGTCATATGGTGTGGAGGATAGAAGCTGCTTGTTCCTATATCACCGATTGTACCTGTGAACTTCTCTTCTCCATTAATTGTATATTTTGAACCAAGTGCATCACAGTTATCTTCTACTAACCAGAGATTGTGCTTATCACAGAATTCCTTAACTGCTGATAAATCAAATGGATTACCAAGTGTATGTGCAATCATAACAGCCTTTGTCTTATCTGAATATGCTTCTTCAAGCTTTGTTACATCAATATTGTACTGTGGAATTGTAACATCTACAAATACAGGAACTGCACCATACTGTATAGCTGGAGTAACTGTAGTTGGGAAACCAGCAGCAACAGTGATAATCTCATCACCTCTGTTAATTCTTCTCTCACCAAGAAGTGGTGATGTAAGTGCCATAAATGCGTTAAGGTTAGCTGATGAACCTGAGTTGACAACTGATACATACTTTACATTAAGGTATTCACCGAGCTTCTTTTCAAACTCATCTGTATAACGTCCTGATGTAAGCCAGAATTCAAGTGCTGAATCAACAAGATTCATCATTTCCTTGCTGTCATACACACGGCTTGCATATGATATTCTGTCTCCCTCTTTGTACTGTTTCTGGTTATGATACTTCTTGCAGTACTCATCTACCATTGCAAGAATTTCTTCTCTTGCTTCTAATTCATTCTTATTATCAAACATTATTTATCCTCCATAATTAATTATTCTGCAAAAAATTCGTCTATCTGCATATCCATACATTTAACTACATCGCCATTAGCCGCATATACCTTTGACCATTCAACTGACTTTTCAATAGCTGTATCAAAATTCCAGCGTGGTTTCCAGCCAAATGTTGTCTTTAACTTAGAACAGTCAAGCTTTAAGAAATTAGCCTCGTGTGGGCCTCCGTCATATTTGTTAACCCATTTAAGTCCTTCACCCCATTTATTACAAAATGTGTCTACAAGAACTCCTGTTGTTATACAATCGCTTTCATCTGGACCTACGTTATAGAAACCAGCATACTTCTTATCCTTGAACTGCTCCATAGCTATCATAAGATAAGCTGCAAGTGGTTCTAATACGTGCTGATATGGTCTTGTTGAATGTGGGTTACGGACAACTATATCTTCCTTCTTAATAGCTGCTCTTACACAATCTGGCACAATTCTGTCATTGGCAAAATCACCGCCGCCGATTACATTACCAGCTCTTGCTGTTGATACAGATACATCCATATCATTGAAGAATGAATTGATATAACTGTGTGTAACAAGCTCTGAGCAGGATTTACTGTTAGAATATGGATCATATCCGTCAAGTGGTTCATTTTCCCTATAACCCCATGCCCATTCATTATTATGGTATACCTTATCAGTAGTTACATTAAGGAATGATTTAACACAAGGGTTAAGTCTTACACATTCACATATATTAACTGTACCCATAACATTAGTTTCATAAGTGTATACAGGGTCTTTATATGAATCCCTTACAATAGGCTGTGCAGCAAGATGTAATACTATCTCAGGCTGTACTTCCTTAAACACTTCCTTTAAATGTGCTAAATCTCTTATATCACCTATAACAGAATTAATATTGTTCTCAACGTCTGCCATTGAAAAAAGATTAGGATCCGTAGGTGCTTCAAGTGAATATCCTGTAACCTCTGCTCCTGCTTTTACAAGAATTCTGCAAAGCCAAGAACCCTTAAATCCTGTATGTCCTGTAACAAGAACTTTTTTCCCTTTATAAAAACTTAAATCCATCTTTATATCTTATCCCTTCCTGATAATAATTACCATTTTTTCCAAGGAGCTGTTCCTGTGCTAAGATACTTCTCAAGCATATCCATTTCTCTCTTGTTATCCATACACTGCCAGAAGCCATTGTGCATATATGACATAAGCTGTCCTTCCTTAGCAAGCTTCTCAAGTGGATCTTTCTCAAATACTGTGTTATCACCTTCAATATAATCAAATATTTCAGGATTAAGTACCATATAACCAGCATTGATTGGTGCACCATCCATAACACTCTTCTCTCTGAAAGACTTAACAGCATTATCTCCGCCAATATCAAGAACACCCTTCTGCTGTTCAAGCATAACTGATGTAAGAGTAGCAATCTTTCCGTGTTCCTTATGGAACTCTACAAGCTTTGATATATCAACATCACATACGCCATCACCATAAGTCATAAGGAAAGGTTCATTACCTACATACTTCTGTACTCTCTTAATTCTTCCACCTGTCATAGTATTAAGTCCTGTATCAACTACAGTTACTTTCCAAGGCTCACAATGCTGTTCGTGGATTATCATATCATTAGAACCTTTAGTAAAGTCAAATGTAATATCACTATTATGAAGGAAATAATCAGCGAACCATTCCTTTATTACATACTGCTTATAACCAGCACATATAATAAATTCATTAAATCCATAATATTCATATTCTTTCATAATATGCCAAAGAATTGGCTTACCGCCAATCTCAATCATTGGCTTTGGCTTAAACTGGCTTTCTTCACTTATTCTTGTTCCGAAACCACCAGCTAATAATACAACCTTCATACTGTTCCTCCAGTCTTTTTTAAGTATATTTAATATCCTTTTATATTTTTCATCAATCCACACTTCTCCAATGCTCAAGTGTTTCTTTAAGAGTCTGCTCTAATGAAATAACCGGCTGCCAGCCGACTTCACTCTTAATCTTGTCTATGTCAGGTTCTATAATTGGAACATCTACAGGGCGTAGCTTATTCTCATCAACCTTAACCTCAATGGCTGTATCAGACATTGCTACTATCTCATCAAGTATCTGACTTATTGCAATTGCGTGTCCTGTTCCTACATTATATGTCTCTCCACGTCTGCCGTGTTCAACAAGAAGTGCATAGGCCTTTACTACATCTCTTACATCTGTAAAATCTCTCTTGGCACTTAGATTACCAACATATATAACTGGCTCCTGTCTGCCTTTCTCAATATCTGCAACCTGCTTGCAGAAATCAGCTACAACAAACATAGGTGTCTGGTTAGGACCTATATGGTTAAATGCCCTTACCATCATTATATCAAGGCCATAAGCATCAGAATATATCTTTCCCAACATATTCTGGCATGCCTTTGTAGCGGCATATATATTGCCTGGACGAACTGTATTATCTTCAACAATCGGACATTCACCCTCTTTGATATGTCCGTATTCTTCACCTGAACCTATAAGAAGTACTCTTGGCTTTTTATCAAGCTGTCTTACAGCATCAAGAAGATTAACACAGCCTTTTATATTAACATCAATTGTAAGCGTTGGATTCTTCCACGAATATGCAACTGATGACTGTGCAGCAAGATGAAATATATAATCAGGCTGTTCAGCCTTAAGCAATCCTACTATCTGTCCAATGTCAAGAATATCAAGATTCTTAACAACTGCATTATCCATAACAAGCTGTTCTTTCTCTGTCTTAGTAACTGTAACCTCGTATCCACAATCATCAGTAAGATGTCTTACAAGATATGGACCGACAAAACCGCCTCCGCCAATTACTAATGCTTTCATATATTACCTCATTTCTGATAATCAAATATTGTCAGGACAGAATCTCTGCCCTGACTCCTCGTAACATTTAACATTTATTAGTTATTAGCTTCTGCTTCTTTCTTTACTAATTCAAGGTCATTCTTAACCATTCTCTCAACTAATTCCTGGAAAGAAATCTCTCTCTTCCAGCCAAGCTTTGCTTCTGCCTTAGCTGGGTTACCAATAAGAAGTTCAACCTCTGCTGGTCTGAAGAAGTCCGGATTAACCTTAAGTACAACCTTACCTGTTGCCTTATCCTTTGCTATCTCATTAACGCCTTCGCCCTCGAACTCAACTTCAATTCCTGCCGCAGCAAATGCTGTCTTAGCAAATTCTCTTACTGTTCTTGTCTCATTAGTAGCGATTACATAATCATCTGGCTCTTCCTGCTGTAAAAGTAACCACATAGCTCTTACATAATCCTTTGAATGACCCCAGTCTCTCTTTGCATCAAGATTACCAAGTTCAACATGATCCTGAAGGCCTAACTTAATACGTGCTACAGCATTAGTAATTTTTCTTGTAACGAACTCTTTTCCTCTTCTTTCTGATTCATGGTTAAAAAGAATTCCTGAACAAGCATACATGTTGTAGCTTTCTCTATAGTTCTTTGTTATCCAATGTCCATAAAGCTTAGCAACTCCATATGGGCTTCTTGGATAGAAAGGTGTATCCTCTGTCTGAGGGATTGCCTGTACCTTACCAAACATCTCTGATGTTGATGCCTGATAAAATCTGCACTCCGGCTTAACTATTCTGATAGCTTCAAGCATATTAGTTACACCAATAGCATCAATATCTGCTGTTGTACAAGGTGTATCCCACGATGTAGCTACAAAAGACTGTGCAGCAAGATTATATACCTCATCTGCCTGTGATATTCTCATAGCTGATATTAATGATACGATATCCTGCATATCTGCATATATAAAATGTATCTTATCCTTAATGTGGTCTACATTACCATAATCAACGACACTCTTTCTTCTCATAAGGCCATATACGTTATAGCCTTTTTCAAGAAGAAGTTCTGCCAAATAAGAGCCGTCCTGTCCTGTAATACCTGTAATTAATGCATTTTTCATAATTCTACTCCATTCTTTAATTTAGTCTGCATATTTTATAAATATTCATTCTTTCCTGCTTCTCTTAAACTTGCAAGGACTTTCTTTATCTCTCCAGCATTCTCTTTAGTTGAAATAAGTGTCGCATCTTTAGTATCAACAACAATCATATCTCTTAAGCCTACTGTTGCTATAAGCTTGTCTGCTCCTTCAATTACACAGTTCTTTGTATTAACAGTAACAACATTGCCATTGACAACATTGCCATCTTCATTGTTCTCTTTAATTCTGCCGACTGCAAGCCAAGAACCAACATCATCCCAGCCAAAATTACCTGCTAATGTATATATATCATCAGCCTTTTCCATAATTCCATAATCCACTGACTGTGATTCAAGGTCAGGGAATTCTTTCTTAAGTGTATCCTGATAATCAGCTGTTCCAACAGAAGCCTTAATCTTCATAAGTCCATCATATGTTGATGGCATAAAGCTCTTAAAACAGTCAAGTATTGTTGAAACCTTCCATACGAACATACCTGAATTCCAAAGATAAGAACCATCTTCAAGATATGACTTGGCTGTTTCAAGATCTGGCTTTTCAACAAACTTTTCAACTGAATAGCTCACGCCTTCCTTGTTATCCTTATTATACTTGATATAACCATAGCCCGTCTCTGGATAATTAGGTGTAATACCTACTGTTACAAGATTAGCTCCGCTCTCAGCAACCTCACAGGCATTAACAAATGTATCTTTAAATATATCATTATGCTTAATAAGATGATCTGATGGAAGAACTATCATAACTGCATCATCATATTTAGATGCAACGTGTACCGCTCCAAGACCTATACAAGGTGCTGTATTTCTTCCTATTGGTTCGCAGAGGATATTCTCTTCTGGAATACCTGGAAGCTGTTCTTTAACAAGCTCTCTATAATTAGCATTTGTTGCAATATATACATCTTTAATGTCAACTAATGGACTTATTCTTTCCACCGTAAGCTGAATCATTGTCTTACCGTCATCTGTTAATGACAAGAACTGCTTTGGAAGGTTCACTCTACTCCTTGGCCAAAATCTCTCGCCTTTTCCGCCTGCCATTATCAATGCTGTTTTTTTCATGATATACCTCATTTCTTAAATAACTGAATATTTAACGTTTCAATATAGGCACACTACGCCTTTCTATAAGCTTTAAAATTATATCCCAACAGACCCCATTTGTCAATTTTTCCTGGCTTTATATTCACTGAATTACTGTCCTTGCCTGACATTATCTTAACTTGTAGAAACTTAATGTGCCATCATTACTTACAATTGGTGAAATGCCAAGCTTTTCTGTAAGCTGGCTCTCTATCCTTCCAATAAACTCTTTATCATTCTCCAATTGGACAGTTCTTTCTTGTGGCATAAGCCCCTTATCTGGATTTTGCTCTTTAACGCCTGCACACACTGCCAAGTCTATCTTTCATCAGTTCACTATTCCCTTAATTAATTATATTTATAATAATTTTATCAAACTGGACTTTATTATTCAACAATATGTATCTGTTTTATTAGACATTTTCTATATGATATTATATAATAAATCATTAGCTTTCCTGCAACGCCAACTGGCATTAAAGCTTTTATATTCTATAAATAATAGGAGATAATGTATGTCATATAACTTAATTAACCAGTTCAAAAAGGATAATAAAATAACACCTAAGGGTATCCTTTTTATTTTTATGCTGTTCGTTATTGTTGTACAGTCTGCAATAATTATTTACAGTAACTTATTTGAACTTGAACATCACCTTGGATTTGATGCTTCATCAGCTTATCTGCAGGCTGTTGAAATATGGAGATGTAAATCTTTAGTTCCATCAACCTTTGCACTGACAACTACTCTTGGTCTTGATTCACCGACTCCGCTTGCCGCACTTTTCTACGGCATTACAGGAAATATCTTTCTCGGATTTGGAATCGCCAATATTATACTTGATGTTGTAATAGCTGTTATATTCTATAACCTATTAAAAGAATTCAAATTATCCGCTTTTGAGATTGCTCTTGGATTTATCTTCCTTTTATGTCCATTTATGACACCAGACCATTTCATAGATAACAACCTTTCTTATTTTGCAATGGTTCTTGGCGAGCAGGGCTCTTACAGCGTAAAGATAATAACTATGCTTCTTTTATTATGGGTTGTCGTACAGTTAGAACACCGTAATAATAAAGCTTTACAGGCTGGCTCAGAAAATGTATCGCACAGCAATATCAAATTATATGTATCAATTGTATTTGCAACACTTTTCTCTATGCTTACAGCAATTTCAAGCGGAATATATGTTGCTATTACAATATTAATTCCTTGTATGTTCTACTATGCTTTTAAGATTATCTATAAGAATTCTTTAAAAGTACTTAAAGATTACGGCTTGATATTTACTATGTCACAGCTTGTATTAACATTTGCCTGCAAAGCCATATCTGGTCATATATTTGCTTTCCAGTCTAAAGAAAGTTCTATGGTATTAACAGGTATATATGAATTCTGGCACAACATAGGAAGTCTTATAATGGGATACCTGCAATTATTGTGTGGAATTTCTATTGAAACAACAACAAGCCTTTTCTCATTCAGGGGCATAATTCAGATATTATCCATAGGCTTTATATTATTCATATTAATTCTTATGGTAATATCTGTTAAACGCGTTATTAAAGAAATAAAGCAGAAGAATATCGACTTTACAGAGATAATTCCATATACAATAATATTAGTTAATATCGCAATATTCATATTCTCTTATACTTTATATGATGGATATTTCTTTGAATACCGCTACCTTATTATTGTATACCTTATGCAGATTGTAATATGCTTAAAGGCTATTAATAAGCTCAGTGATGAGCATATATTTAAAGCACTCATTACATTTGCAATATCATTCGTGCTCTTATGTGAAAGCGTTGGATTATTCAGGCTCTATCACGAAAAGACTATAGACTCCGATACTCTTGTTCCTCTTCTTGAAGAAGTCGATACTCTTGATGTTCCTATAGCATATGTATGGGGTACAACTTCTGCGCAAATGCAGATAGATGCAAGAAATTTCAGAATAATGGATCTTAATCTTGTATACAGAACACTTACTGATGATACTTATCAGAGAAGCAACCGCTGGGGCGATTATCTTTATTATGATGAAAACAGCCAGTGGACAGGAAGAACCGTGCTTATCACAACACTTGATGATTTGATAACACTTCCTGAATTTATAGTTAACAAATATACTTTTGTTAATAATTACGGCGATTATCTTATATATGTATCAGAAATCAATCCTTTTGATTTAACTGCATTCGATAATAACTGTACCAAAAATATTAATTTTATGTATTCAGAAGGCGTTGATATTGGATTGGCTGAACTTGACAGTAATGGCTATCTTGTCGCTGATGATACTGTTTCTGGCAACATTATGAATATGACACTTCCTGGTGTTGAAAAAGGAACATATTCCGTTACAATAAACTACTCATCTGATGACAATAATTCAGATACTTATTTTGAAATATGTAACCTTACTGATGACAGTGTTATTGCCAAAGCTTCTGCAACAACATATAACGAAACTACAATTAATAATATCGAAGTAAATGATACTTCTGATTTAATAATTAAATGCTTCAAAAAAGACGGCTATAGCCTGACATTAAAGAATGTGCATATTAACAGGAAATAGCTGGAATAAATCTTATATCAATAAAATCCCCCTTATATATTGGAAATACAGCCAGTAAGATTTCTATCTTCTAGCCATAAACCCAATATATAAGGGGTATCTTATAGTTATTATAATGTTTAAAACGCAACAAAATATTTTAACCGGACATAACCAATTAATAATCCAACCTCTATTATTAATTAACTGGAACCCAGTATTCAAGCACTGCTGAGCCCACTGTAAATTCTTCTGATAATTCAAAGCGTTCATAGAATTTATCAAGATTAACGCCCTTATCAGTTAATGTATAATGTGCATTATAATCCATAATTACAGGCTCATCAATGTTATCAAGTTCATTCTGTAAATATTCCAATGACTGTGGATATACATCCAAATCCGCAAAATCTATAAGATAATATCCACTATCCCAGCCAAGTTCGTAATATACCATAGGAATTGAAAATCCTATCGCCTTAGTGTCTTTAGCACATACATCCGCTATATGCTGTATCTCACTGTTATATACTTCTGTATTTCTCATATCTGACAGTTCATTACCGCCCTCAACATATGAATAGTTGTATACTCCTGCCGCACACATAGCAAGAAGTATCCCTGCTGACAATGCCGCAAAGCCTTTTAAGAGTATCGAAAGATATCCTGCCTTGCTCTTCTGGTAATTCTTTATACAGTAATCTGCAAATACAGCAATCATAATCACTGTTGTAAAATGAACAATTGTAAGATTACCATACGCTGTACGGTTAATATAATATGTCATCTGCCCAAGTGCCATAACTGCAACAACTGCCATAAAGGCATCATATCTGCTGTCGTCAATATTCTTATCACCTGTATTAAGATTAGAATTAAAGAAGACATTCCCTATAAAAAACAATCCAAAAAATGCTGTTATAAGCCATGCAACAATACCTTTCTGGTATTCATATCTAAGATAATCAAAATAGTCTGAATTCATAAGTGGGAATATGAACTGCTTAATGCTTATAAAGCTTCCACCCATAAGAACATTAATAATTCCTGTAATAACCCACGCTCCTGCTATTGTTCCTATAAGTGCCAATACAACAATCAATGTGTTTGTATACAGACCTGCCTGTTTGAAATTATATTTTTTGACATTATCAATAATATAGTATGCTGCTACTGCTATAGTGTATACAATACCTGTTTCAAAATTCCATATTACTGAAATCATAAGCAGACATACATTAATAATTATATATACAGGCTTATAACAATATTTTCTCTTAACACCAAAGAATAAATAAGCAAGTATTATGCCTGCAAATAATGTTCTATGTGGTACAAGCTGGAAGTAAACTCCTGTATGCAGTGAACAATTAACAACAATAAGTGCAGTAACCGCCATTATTCTGACTGCATTGTTACTTACAAGTTCAATTATTACATAGGCAGCTGCCATATATGAAAATGCTGACAAGGCTGCCATAAGTATCATAAATGTATTAATACCACCACCAATAAGCTTTAATATTGGGGCTAATATAAGTGCATAATATCCATACACACCTGAATTAAGACCGCTTCTTGCAACACCATTAACCGCTGAATACACTGTATTAAAATACGCATCAAAATGATATACATTATAATCTGTTGAATACACATTAGGCAGATAAAATGAATAAGCATATATAAGCCCTGCTGCTACCGCAAATAAATACAGATACACCTTATTCTTAACCGGTTGTACCACAGCATTTTCTTTCTTAATAACAGCAAGCGTTATTATAAATATAGCTGTCAATGCAATCACAGTAATCTTTTCATTAGCGTGATACAGGTAATCATCTGCTGCAGGTCCGTCAAACAGATTGACCTCATTAAGATAACAGCCTATAAGTATGCCGAATACAACTAATATAATAAGAGCTGATATAACACTGTACACTTTATTATTACTGCCTGATAACTTTAATCTGTTCTTTACTGCCGGAATGTTCATAATAATACATACCAGCAGGCAGAACACAAGAAGAAATACAGCATATGGAATTATATTTGATGTAATCTTTACACTGTATACAGGATTGCCCTCTATCTTGTATACATACAGCTCAATACCAGCTAATGCAACAAGATATGCTATGCCTATGCTGAATATTTTTCTTATTAAATTATTCTCACTATTCATTCTTATTAACTTTCTATTATTAACTATTTATTACTGATTATTATTACAAACAGCTATTTTATGTTCATAATTTCACTATCTGATTTATTCTTCATCCAATAATGGTATGAACATAATCTTTTTAAGTTCTTCTCTTGATAAAAATGGAGCTAAATCCTCAAGAGGAGGACTCACAAGTGTTCCGTCCTCTAATCTCTTAGTACTGCTCTTTGGCTCCCATACCTGCTTAGTATCTGTAAATATTTCACAGAATACAGGACCATCTGCCTCTAATACCTTATCAACTGTTTCCATCATCTCTTTGTTAGATGAAGCACTGTAATAATCATAGCCAAATGCTTCAGCAATCTTCTTGAATTCTGGGAAAGATAAATCTCCTGACTCTGGACCGATTCCTATTTTGCAATGCTCTTTAAACAGATTATTCTGTGTAAGTCTTATTGAATGGTAACCGTTGTTATTAATAAGGAACACTTTAATTGGAAGCTTGTTAGTAATTATTGTCTGGAGTTCCTGCAAATTCATCATAATACTGCCGTCACCCTCAAGACATATAGTAGTTCTTCTGCCGCCACCTATACAAGTACCGATAGCTGCCGGAAGTCCGTATCCCATACTGGCAACAGCACTGTTGTTAGCCATTCGGCTGCCTTTTTTTATAACATAAGTCTGATTACCGACAACACAGCAGGCTCCATTAGATACTGCTGTAAGGCTGTTCTCTGGAAGCTGGCTGCTTAAGTATTTAATAAATGCGTATACATTAGCTGTACTTCCATTTTCCTCCCACTGCTTTGGCTGTACAACAGGATATTCCTTTTTCCACTTCAATGTTGTACTGCACCACTCATCTCCTCTGAATACAGGTGCTATATCTGAAGCGTATTTATCAAGCTTTGTAAGGAAATCCTTTGCATCTGCCCATACTGGCATTTCAACGTGGATAGTTGGCTTCTTTAACTCAGCTTTATCTATGTCTACCATTATTACTTCTGCGGCTCTCGCCCAGGTCTTCCAGTTATATCCTGTCTGGCGGATTGATATTCTTGTTCCTACTGCTAATATAAGGTCAGAATTCTGTATAGCCCAGTTACCTGGTCTGTCACCCATATTACCAGCTCTTCCACAATAAAGAGGATTATCATCTTCAATAAGGTCAACTGCATTCCAATATGTCACGATAGGAATATTAAGCTTCTTGGCAACTGAACGGAATACATCATATGCACCCGAAAGTCTTATTCCATAACCTGCGTGAAATACTGGTCTTTTCGCATTCTTAATCTTTTCAAGAACAGCCTTGACAACGCTATCCTCAACAGGCGGTGGAAGCAGCTTATCATCTTCCTCTGGATCATAACCCCTTAATTCATCTGTTTCAATATATCCACCCTGATAATTAACCGGAATATCTATCCATACAGGACCAGGTCTTCCTGTTGTAGCAAGGTGCCATGCCTTCTCAAGAGCATATCTTATATCCTTAGGGTCTTCAATCATAGTTGCATATTTAGTCATATTAGATACTGACTTTACTATATCATATTCCTGATCACCCATAGCTCTTAACGGAGTTTCAGTATACGATAAGGCATACCTTGCTGTTGTATCATATCTTACCTGTCCGCTTATTATAAACATCGGTATTGAATCAAGCCAGCCGCCAACTACACCTGTAAGTGCATTAGTTCCACCCGGTCCAGTTGTAACACATACTGCTGCAATTCTGTTATCAATTCTTGCATAGCTTTCAGCCGCCATAGCACAAGCCTGTTCGTGATGATTATAAGTTACCTTAAGCCCTTCATTGTGTCCAAGTGCATCATTAAGGTGCATAGCTCCTCCACCTACTACAGAAAACACATCTGTAACACCGTGGCTTACAAGAAAATCTGCAACATAATCAGCTAAACGTATTCTCATATTCTAATCTCCATTCTATTAATCATTTTATAATTATTCTTATACTTTACAAATATTCGTATACTGTCAATATATAATTCTACCGGATTCTCTGTGTCGCCCAAAATCGTATCGCTTATATCTTCTATTTCGCAGACGTGAACCACATACACATATGAGCAATATAAATCATAGCTTCATTATTATCATCACTAAACCATTTTTAATTCTATCCAGAGCTATGTCATCTAAAACTTATAAAAGCTAAGACAGCCATTATCACTTATAACCGGCTTTGTTCCTGTTGCTTCTGTCAAATCACTTTCTAACTGTTCTATCTGTTCTGCAAGGTACGCTCTTCTGTCAATATATATTCCGGCAAAACCCGCTTCCTTTAAAGCCTTAACCATATCATCGGCTTTCAGGCTTCCGATTTCTTCATTCCAGCTATCGCCTTCTCTTCCCTTAACAGAACCATAGCTCCATTTAAGTGTGTCTGAATGAAGATAACCAACAAAAAGATGATAATCCCACATATCATTCTGTGACTCACCCTCCGGATATTTATGATATGGAAGCTGATAAATCATAGAACCTTCATCAACTGAACTTTCAATGTAAGACACCAGCTTATCATCACTTGCATATTCAGCCTGTATTGCCTTATAGGTTTCTGTTGGTGTCTTGCCACCGCAGCCTTCCCATATACTAAACACACATACAAGTCCTGTCACTGCTGTTACAATAATTGAAGCTGTGCGTTTATCAGCTTTAAGCTTATCAACAATAGCTCCCATAAGCATAGCCACCGCCAATATACATACATATTCAATAAATATCGAAATTCTGTTATAGCCTCTTATCTTATCTGTGATCAGAAATGCTATCATAGTTCCAAGTCCGCTTGTTGTACCAAGAAGCACAAGCATAATATTAATCTCAGAAAGTGCTCCTAATCTCTTCTTTAATGCACTGTCCCTGTTCATAAACAAAGTGAACATAAGTATAAAGAAACCAATGATTGCAATAATTCCAAGGTACTCTGTAACATTTTCATTAAGATATGTAGTATTGCTGTCATACATATCAATAGCCTTCTGTATTATGCCTATGCCGTGTGCATTTCTAGGCATAAAAAGCATAATGAGCTTTAAGCCATACATCTCTGTCTCGATAAATCCAGCTCTTGATACAGCATCCTGATTAGCACCATGCTGTAAATTATATATCTTGGCCGGCACCATACAAAGAATAAAGAATACTGCAATAACTGCACATATTGAAAGTGCTCTGACAAACCCTTCCGGCTTCTTATTCTTTAACCACTTGCATACACCTGTTACAAGAAGTATAAAGCAGGTGAAATATGGATAATAACCTATTCCGTTATTAGCAATAAGCAGTGCAATTACAATTACAACATAATTGATTGGTCTTTTAAAGAACTGCTTATCAAACTTAAACACTTCTTCTCTTTCAAGAATATAAAAGCATAAAAGGAATGATAAAGGCACAAAATAAGCCTCTGCAAGCACCATATGCCCCACACCTCTTGCAAGCATAAATGGTGACATTCCATATACTGCTGATGTCAATGCTGAAATCCAGCAGTTAATTCCAATCTGTCTCATTACGATATATGACACAATTCCTGCAAATATAAATATGCTTAAATATGTAAGATTAAATCCTACAACAGCATTACCGCCAGCAAGGAATACAAATATTTTCATTATAACCATTCCGGCATTATGCAGATAGTTAGCTGAGAAATCATACATCTGTGTTCCATTTGGTGCACCCAGCCTGTCCGTTGTCATAATCCAGCCCTGTTCTGAGAACATCTTGGCATCTACAAGCATACTAAGGTCATCTCCGCCTGAATATGCTATTGGATATGTTATATCAAAATTAAATAGATTAAACTTATAAATCATTGCCACTGTTATAATAAACAGCATAAGTATAACACTTGCATATTCCTGCCAGTTATTCTTCATATGATTACTTATTTTCTGCTTCATTCTTCTCTCCCACAAGCTTAATTATGTCATCAAACTTCTTCATAATATCTTCCCACTGGAAGTAATCTTCAACATACTTTCGTGCATTCTTACACATAATCTCATATACATCTGTATGTTCAAGCAGATAATTAACACAGCCTTCGAATTCAAAGAAATTCTTGTAATAAAGACCACCATTACTCTTAACGCAGTGGCCCTTTAACACATCACATATACCATTAACTATAACTGGCTTTGATAATGTCATAGCTTCTAATACTGAAATTGAAAGACTCTCGAACTTAGATGGAAGTATAAGTGCCTTAGCACCGCTTATTCCGTCAAATTTATCCTCATCAGTAACGAAACCAAGACTTATAATATCAGGGTGCTTAGGTATCTCACATACCGCCTTGCCCATAAGCACAAGCTTAAGATTATTCTTATTACGCTTTTTATATTCCATAAAATAATTAAAAAGTCTTGGACAATCTTTACCTTCATCAATACGTCCTACATATATAACATAATTATCAAGGTTATATTTCTTCTTAAATCTATCAGCGTCAACAGTTGTTGGAACATCTACACCAACACCGCATACTTCGTATGGAACATCTTCATTATGGAATATTGAGTGTACCAGATCCTTTTCCTCGTCTGTAAGGAATACGAACGCATCCGCAGCCCCGAATACCTTTTTATACATATCAAAATGTATAAATGGTTCCTGATGTGCTGTAGGAATAAATATTGCCTTATTCTTAATTCTTACAATACTCTTAACCGCTGTATAGTAAAGATAAGTTACAACAATAATTGCCTCATATTCATCCTGATGTTCATCAACATATTCTACAAGTTCTGGACAATATGGTCCCATATGCTCTATCCATCTGTCTGATAATTCTTCGCCCGCATCAGGATTAGAAAGCATTTCAGAATCAAGTGCTGAGAATATCTTAGGAATTCTTTCGTGTACTGTCTTAAATCTTCTTACAGTTACACCGTTAATATCCTCAACACCTTCCTTGTAATAATTCTGCCATTTAACATATTCAACAGCACAGGAAGTAAGAACTTCTACCTCATACTTAGCCTTAAGTCTTTCAGCAATCTGTCTTGAATAAAGTTCAGAACCGCCATTAACCTCTAATCCGTATCTTTGATTTATAATAGCTATCTTTTTCATATTTATCTCCGTTTCTAACTTTCAAAAAAATCAAGAAATCTCTTAACAATTACATCCCATTTGAAATTATCTAATACAAACTGACGTCCTGTCTTACCCATAGTCCCAGCAATTACAGGATTGTCCATATAATAATTAACACATCCTTCAAATTCAAAATAATCATTAAAATATAATCCTGAATTAGACTCTTTAGCGAAATTAGCTGTTACATTGCAAGCCGCATTAACAAGAACTGGTCTTTCACACAGCCAGCTTTCCATTATTACAATAGAGAAGCTTTCATTCTTTGACGGCTGGCACAGACATACCGAACCTGCACAGGCATCATATTTATCCTGTATATCAAGAAATCCCAGGTCAACTACCTTATCTTTAATATCCTCTGGAATATTAATATCTCCTCCGCCTATTAAGACAAGCTTTAAGTTCTTATCAGGATTTCTTCTTGTAAATTCGCCAAAATATTTTATAAGTGTATATATATTCTTGGCTTCATCTTTACGTCCTGCATATATTATATATGGTTCATTAATATTGTATTTCTTTCTGAACCTGTCAGCATTATATTCAAAATCTGTTTCTACGCCTTCTCCTAAAAGCACCTGATTAACATTTCTTAAATCAAGCACTTTATTAGCAAGTTCCATCTCCGGTCTTGCGTGGAATATAATTCCTCTTAAATCCCTGAATGTCTCTCTATAATGTCTGAAATAAGCGTATGCCTCATCGTGCAGGCACGGAATAAGAATTGACTTAAATGGACACGCCAGTATCCCATAATAAGTTGTACCAAACATATATGGAATAAACACATATCTATGATATTCCTCACTATGCTCCCTGAGATAATCATACATATCAGGACTATTGACCATTTCCCTTATGAATATATCTTCTTCATCATAGGATATTGTCTTTCCCTGCATAACCTTGGCATTAATTCTATGAAATTCTTTCATATTGCCTTTTCTTACTTTGAATCTTCTTATTGGAATTCCATCAACTATCTCTACACCTTCCTTGAAATAATTCTCAGTCCAGTCAGCAGTAAACTCTTTTACACAGGTTGTTATTATTTCCAAATCAACATTATTGGCTTTCAAGTGGGTCACAATTCCTCTTAATTCCTGTTCTGCTCCCCCTCGTATATCCTTATGATACCATGGAACTACAAATCCAATTTTCTTCATAATGCTCAATCCTTCTTATCAATAAACTTTGACAAATACTCCTTGAACATTGCAGATATATTATCATAGCTATAATATTCAAGTCTTTCATTTTGTTCTTCTATAACATAATCCCTTAACTTCTTATCTTTAACCATCTTGTCAATGCAGGCAGCTACATACTGTGGATTATTATCATCTAATATCATACCCTTATGGTTCATAGTTTCAGGCACAGCAGCCCTGCCATAAGCAATTATTGGAACTTTGAACTTCATTGCCTCAACAATCGGAACGCAGAAGCCTTCATGCTCACTCATACATAGAAATACATCTGCTGTCTTATAATAAGCAAGTATCTGGTCAAACTTTATATGTCCTGTAAATATAACTGTTCCACCCATACCCAGCTTCTTAGTATATTCTGTAAGCCTTATATAATATGGATCATCATATCTGAACGAACCAGCCAGTATAAGACGTGACTTCTTATTATACAGCCTGTTGTAATAATAAAATGCTGATATAAGATTTTCCTGCTTCTTATTAGGTGCAATACGTCCTGTAAATAATATATTCACATAGTCATCAGAATATTTCTTTACAACTGATTTGTCTGGTGCTTTATCATAATCAGACATTGGTATAATAATTGGAAGTACATCAATAGGGCATTTATAACCCATATTAAGCAGATCCTTTTTATTGAATTCTGAAACAGCAAGACAATAATCGACCTTATCAGCTAATGACTTAGCACCTTTAAGACCATACTCACATATATCACTGAATCTTTCATCATTATTCTTGAAGTATTCTGGTGGTGTTATATTATGATACACTACAATTTTACGGCAAGGATACTTAGCCACATCAAAATTCAGACGGCTTCCTGTTGACATATGGAATATTATAATATCATCATTCGATACATCTTTTAATTCTGAAATTGCAAGTGCTGTCTTTTTATCAAGTGGTGGTACTATGCTTTCGGCATATATTCTTGTCTGATATCCCATCTGCTTGATTGCCTTTTCCATAGCTACTGTATCATTACTAACAGCATCGCCATAAGCAATAGTAGATAATAACTGAAAAATACGCATATTACTTTCCGCCCTTTAATTCTTCTATCTCTTTCTTAAGTTCAGCTATCTCTTTATCTTTTTCTTCTATATAACAGTTCATCTGGTTCATCAAACGGACAATTGAAGCATTAAATCCATCCTGAGCCATAACGATAGGTTCTACAAAGAAATATACAAGCTTTCTTATTGCCTTTTTAAAGAATACTGTTACTTTTCCACCCTGTAATGGTCTGTATGGATTAACTTCCCATTCGTGGTTGGCAACATATATATCCTCATTGAATTTTACTTTATCAAACTTATTAACATTCATTGAACCAACATCAACAATAACATCATCAAAGCTTAATAAGTCATTAGTATAACCTTTAACTTCAATCTCTTTCTTAATCTCTTTCATAATTGATTCTACATTAATCTGTTCTGACATATACTCCTCATTTCTGTGTATCTGATACACCACTTACATTTACAAGCTAGAAATTAGCATATATAAAGCCTTGTGTTGCTCCTATATATCCAAATATTAATATAACAGCTATCAACGAATAATAAGCAATCCATCTTACCGCTAATGGCTTGGCCGCTATGCTCTCTCTTATAGCTATACCTTTTTCTTTAAGTACACTTATAATAAATACTATAATACATCCAGCGATTATAATTATATAATCTCTTGCTTCTATTCCAAGGTCTAATAATGAACTGTTAAGCTGTGAAAAGCTTAATCCCTGAATTGACCATCTTATCATACATAAAGCCTGACTTACACTGTCAGCCATATCAAAGTACCAGCCTATATTAACAAGTATAAATGTTCTTATAATCTGCCATAAAGTCCAGCCTCTGCTTGTTGCATTAATATGAAACTTATTAAGAAGCTTCTTGTATACAGGCTCTAAAAGATTGCTTATTGCAATAATAAAGCCATTGTAAAGTCCATATGCAATATATTTCCAGGCTGCTCCGTGCCATATACCTACGATAAAGAATATTACTATATTAGCAAAGCATATAGGAAGTGTTCTTCCAAATGTATTGCCAAAGTGCTTCTTTCCCCACTTTCCGAACTTATTCATCTTCTTAGAAAGTGACATCGGATAGAATATGTAATCCTTCATCCATGTACCAAGTGTAATATGCCATCTTCTCCAGAATTCACCTATTGACTTAGAGAAATATGGCTGTCTGAAATTCTCATCCATTGTAATTCCAAACATCTGTGCAGCACCGATAACTATATCTATTCCACCAGAGAAATCCATATATAAATCTACAGAGTACATAAGCACTGCCATAATATAATGAAATCCGCTGTATGCCTCATAATTATTAAATACATTAAGAACCAGCACTGCCGCCCTGTCTGCAATAACAACCTTCTTAAAAAGTCCCCAGCCGATTCTTTGAAGTCCGTATTCTACATTCTTTAAATTGAAGCTGTGTCCACTGTAAAGCTGCTTTCCTAATCTGTCATATCTTCCAATTGGACCCTGTAAAAGCTGTGGGAAGAATGATACGAATAATCCCATCTTAAATATGTTCTTCTCACACTCATACTTTCCCTGATATACATCAATTGCATATGATACAGACTGGAATGTAAAGAACGATATTCCAAGTGGCAGTCCAATTCCAAGAAGACCTATTGGTTCTTTACCTATAAGTCCAAGTACGGAATTAATATTCTCTATTGCAAAATTACTATATTTTACAACTGCTAACATTCCAAAATCCAAAAGAAGTATAAGCAACAACACCCATCTTTTCTTTCTTCTAAGGCTTTCTTTATAAGCCTTCTTATCTTCTCTTGAAAGTGTTTCTTTATTATCTTTTAAATATCTGTCACCTGTATTCTGTATATTTTCAAGCCAAATACCTCCGAAATATATAGTTACAGTTGCAAATACCATAAATAAAGAAGCTTTAATACTAAATGTAAAATAATATATATAACTTAATATAAGAAGCCATATCCACTGTACATTCTTGGGAAGAACATAATAAACAACTATTCCAGCTAATAAAAATACAAAAAAGGCTACTGTTGTGAATGACATTTATTGTTCCTCCATCTCTTTATACATCTCATCAAAGGTATTATAAAAATACTTTGTTTCATCTAATGTTCCGTTAAAATGTCCTTTTAATACTTCTGCCAATACTTCTGAATATTCTTCTGCAAGTTCTCCACCCATATGGCCTTCTTTATCTCCATAATCAAGATCACTTCTGTCAAGAACTGATAATCTGGCTTTATTAAAATTATAATAAGGTACATTCTGTTCTTCAAAGAACTGTGAAAGTACATCATTAACAGTTCCCATTCCAAGCTTCTTCATAACGCTTGGTGTTATTGGTGATGTAACACATATAAGCTCAATATCATTATCATCACAGAACTTCTTTATCTGCTTGAACTTAGTTACTGCCACCTCTGACAGGCCATCATTCTCTCTGCCTACCCAGCCATCAACATAAGCATCACCACCAGGCTGAAGTCCGCTTACCTCACGATAGAAAAATCCCTTTCCAATATATGGGCCATTGGCATCTGGTACCTCTATTGAGTAGATATCCGCATCCTTATATTCCTGCGAACGCTTCTGTGAAATATTAGTCTTTACTGATGATGGAGTACAAAGATATACATTTCTCTTCGTAAATGCATTTCTAACATCAAGATTAAGCATATTCTCTGCCATATACTTCCACTTTACTGGTGATGACCAGTTAAGCTGGTTGTATATGAATGGTTCCTGAAAATATCCTTCCGCCTGAGGTTCCATCCAATACTGGTAATCCACATCAAATATAAGTGTCTTAATCTTCTTACTGCGGCTCGCTTCCTGTAACACATAATAAGAATCCTTTACCATCTCACCAGGTATTGCAAGACTGAATGAATTCGTGTCATTAACATCATCTATCTTCTGCGGGTCAATTGCACTTCTTGCATGCGATGCACCTAATACAAGTGTATCTATATCCTCATCTGAATTCTGGAAATATGTAAGCACATATCTTACATATCCTGTCTGTGCAAACGCATAATCAAATATTGCTACCAGTACAACAAGCCCAAAAATAAATCCAGCCACTCTTATCCATGGCACTGCCCTTTTCATAATTATTCTTATCTCCTCATCTTAAATGTGTAATTCCCACTTGTGTGGAATTCTTGTAACGCCAACATCTGTTATATTAGATACAACCTCAAACTTAAGAGCCTGCTTGTAATAATCAACAGGTATACCCTCTCCATATTCAATAGTTATATCTACCCAGTAATTACCAGGTATAAGATTAAGATCTTCAAGTTCTACCTTATATCTTCCGTCTTTATCAATGTCAAAATTCTCTATTCTGTCTATTCTTGTATTAGTACCATAGCACCAGAGAGCATCATTTCTGAATATACCAAAGCCAAATACTGCATCCGTAACTTTATTATCAACGTGATAACCAAGGTCAAGTATAACTTTCTCTCCTGTCTTGAATATTCTGCTCTCCTCGCCAGCCTCATTATACATATGAATATCTGTAAATCTTGCATCTTCGCTTCCGTATCTTGAATTAACCTTCGCACGCTCTTTCTTGATACGTTCTTCTTCTTTCTTCTTCTCCATCTGCTCACGTTCAAGCTTTGCCTGACGTAGCTGCTCTTTCTCAGCCTGTTCCATTCTCTCCTGATTCATATAGTCAAGATATTTAAGATGGACGTCTTTTGGAGTTCCTTCCGCTTCTATAAGACCATTTTTTATCCATATAGAACGGTCACATATCTGCTCAATCTGACCTAATGAATGAGATACAATAACGATAGTTGTTCCCTCAGCCTTAATCTCTCTTAGCTTATTGAAACATTTTGCCTGATAGTTAGCATCACCAACGGCAAGGATTTCATCAATAAGAAGAATATCAGCATCTACATTGATAGCAACTGCAAAAGCAAGTCGCATATACATTCCTGAAGAATAAGTTCTTACTGGATTATCTATGAAATCTTCAAGTTCTGAAAATGCTATAATATCATCAAGTCTTGCATCTATCTCTTTCTTGGTAAGTCCGAATATAGAAGCATTAGTATATATATTTTCTCTTCCGCTCATATCCGGGTGAAAACCTGCTCCAAGCTCTATAAGGCTTGATACTCTTCCACGCATCTCAATTGTTCCTGAGTCAGGGTATATAATCTTAGTAAGCATTTTAAGTGTTGTACTTTTACCACAGCCATTCTTACCTACTAAACCTATAGCCTCACCTCTCTTAACATTAAAGCTTATACCATTAAGAACATGTCTTTTCTCATATCTGTTGCGCTTCCAGAAAAGCATTTTTTCCTTAAGTTCGCTTCCTTTATCATAATACACTTTAAAATCTTTAGTTATATTTTTTACTTCAATTGCATTATCTTTATCCATCATAATCCTCATTTCTGCTTATATATCTAATTGTCTATACTATTCTAATTAGAATTCTTCTGCAAAACCTCTCTGAAGCTTCTTAAACAGAACTTCTCCGACAACTATAAATACAATACCTATTATTAATGCAAGAGCCAGCGAACCAAGTTCTGGAACTTGTCCATAATAAATAATCTGTCTGTATATTTTAATAATAGGTGTCATAGGATTTAAGTTAAATATTAAAATAAGCCAGTCACCAGCACCAGAATTCTCTACCATATCAACGCCATACATTACCGGTGTCATATACTGGAGTGCCATAACAAATATTCCAAGAATATACTGTAAATCCCTGAGATATACTGTAAGTGATGATACTATAAGTGCAATACCAAGACAAAGTACATACTCTACAACCATAACAACTGGAAGACATAATAATGCAAGTGGATTAATACCTCTTCCAGATACAATAACAACTATAAATACAACAACGAATGTAAGTATCATATTAACAAATGCACTTGTAACTGTTGATATTGGAAGAACCTCTCTTGGGAAGTATATCTTTTTAACCATATCCTTCTCTTTTAATATACTTGCCGCACCATCAGTTACACTTGATGAAAAGAACATCCAAGGCACAAGTGCCACGAAAAGAAACAGATAATACTGTTCATAGCTTGCCCTCATTATTATTGAGAACACAATTGTATACACAATAAGCTGTAATAAAGGGTTGACAAATGTCCAAAGAAATCCAAGAACCGAACCCTTATATCTTCCTCTTAAGTCTTTTCTTACAAGACTTATAATCATTTCCCTATATTCATATAATTCTTTAATATGTTGCATCAGAAATTTCTCCTCTATATCTAAATCCTGCATATTATAATAACAAACATTTTCTTTGTCAAACGAATAGTTTAAAACCCTTAAGACTTTGAATGAATCTGTCTTAATCGCTCACTCACAATATCTGCTGAACGCTTGTATGCAAGATGTTCTCTGGCATATGCCTGTCCATTAACTGCCTTGGTGTTGTAATACTCTTTATCTTCATAGAGCCTTACCATATAATCAGCAGCTTCATCAATGTGTGCATCTGCCCACACATTGCCCTTCTTGAATACATCATAGTCCTTATCAAGTTCTATCATATCGTATCCAACCATACACGCAGTATCATCATTCATAAACTCTGTATTACCAGACCATGCCGTTGCTATAACAGGTGTTCCAAGATACATAGCCTCCGCCATTACAAGCCCGAAGCCCTCGGAGCGGTGAAGTGATACATATACATCTACGTCTTTAAGAAGAGAATTAACTTCTGTCTTATTAATCTGTCCACACATAAAGTAAATATTATCTTCTTTATCTACAATAGAGCTTATAATCTTCTCATCGTCTGCTGAAAGCTCTGACTCACTTATCTTAATTACAAGACCTACATCCTTATACTTGTTCTTAGTTGCTTCATCTTTCAGGAATGCCTGCTTAAATGCTTTAATAGCTGCCAATGGATTCTTTCTTTCCATAACACTTCCACTATTAAACATTATTAAAAACAGGAACTTGTCTTCTGGAAGATTAAAATGCTTCCTGCCATACCGTGCACTTGCAACAGGTTCTATACAATGTGGAACCGTAACCACAGGCTTGTCAGTATATTTCTTAAGTGTATTAGTAACAAAATCCGATGGTGTCCACACTTCATCGACAAGCTTAAATGCCGGAAGCCATTCCTCTGGAAATGTCTCTAATTCCCACGCCCAGTAACCTATATTATATCTGTAATCCCATACATCTTTGCCAAGGCTTAAATATGCTACCATAAACTCACTTGCATTAACATGTATTATGTTAACATCATATGGAAGCTGTGTTGTAAGCCTGCTGTCATACATATCATTGGTTCTTGAGCCTCCCGGTGGAACAAAGAAATCCCTTATAACGTGTGGCTCATTATTCTCATCAAGCAGACTGCACATAATACGTGCACTCTGTCCTAATCCATTATCCCCCTTTATATTGCCTATTATATTAGCACCTTCCTTGTATCGTCCCGGTGCATACTTTTCTATAGTATCTGCCGACAGCTTTTCTGTTGCATTATTAATAATTCCCGCCTTCAGCTTACTTAGCAGTTTCATCGGAAGCACTTTTACAAGAACTGGCCTTAACGCTTCACCTGCATTTAAAAATAATTTGGATAACGCCATTGTATACCTCTATTCTTCTATAATTTAATAATCTGCCTATCATTATACTGTTATAAATAACATTCCCATTATAATAGATATTTAATCGCGTAAATTGCAATAGCTGTATAATTTTACCACATTATTAATATAATTACCATATATCTTTACATATAAATAATCCTGCATCTTTAGTAATCTTAAAAGGCTTCCTTGCAAGCTTATTTCTTATAAATGCTTTAAAATCGGAATATCTGTCAAGAAGATACTGGTTCTGGTTGCCGTGGCAGGAAAGAATATATTCTATAAGCGGCTCTGCTTTATCAACTAACAGGTAATCATTATATTTTCTGATATCTACATTATTAAAATGCTTAATCAATATATCCCCTCCATTATCCAGCCCGAATTTATCATACAGATTATCCGCAGCTAGAACAATTCTTTTATCAAACTCTGTTACAAGCTCGCTAATCTCTTTCATGTGCGATGACCCATAAGTTGCACATATAAACACGCCACCCGGTTTTAACACTCTTTTGACTTCTTTTAGAACGCTTTCTATATTATCACAGTAAAATAATACATGATTGGCAAGAACTATATCGAAATAATTATTCCTATAAGGAATATCCGCACAGTCAAATGTATTAAACTTAAATGATACAGACTGTCCTGTCTTATGTGCAGTACTATCCGCCCCATTCTCATCAGCATATTCCGCTTCTATATTTCTTCTTGCATCATTCACCATACCATCGGATATATCACTTAAGAACACCTGTAGCCCTGAAAGTTCTCTTACATTATTCTTATTATCAACCCACAGTCTTCCATCACCACAGCCTATCTCCAGAATACGCTGTCCGGTCTGTATATTGCTCTGTTCATATATCCAGTTAAACCAGCCCTGCTTATTAACTGAATATTCTGCATGAAGATTAATTCTTGCGGTTATATTTCCAGCATTAAGATACTGTGTCTTTAAAGTGCTTTCCATATTAGTAAGGTGGATAAGCGAAAGCATATTGCTCCAATCCACTGATTTGTTATTTTTAAATGTATCTATCGTGTCTTCAATTGCATTCTTTACAAGCTCCATCTGTGCTATTTTGTCCTGAATAAGCTTAAACTGCAAATTAAGCGAATTAAGAAGAATGTTATAATCTGAATCACCTATAGTCATATTTCTTATATCCTCAAGTGAAAACCCCAGATACTTAAACAACAATATCTGCTGCAGCCTCGTAAAATCTGAATCCGTATAAAACCTCACTCCGTCCTCTGTAAGCAGTGACGGCTTTAAAATATTCTGTTTATCATAATATCTTATAGTTCTTACTGTGACATTTGCTTTCTTGGCAAACTCACCAGAAGAATAATAACCTTCTTTATGCATAACTTCCTCTTTTCTTTATGGTATATTTTACTGTAATCATACCTGAAATTCTGTTTAAAAACTTATTGCAAATCCTATTTGAAAGCTTATTTGAAATTATATTTTAAGGACTATTAAAATCCTATTTGAAGATCTGTTTGAAACCATAAAAATCATAAATAATGATAAAATTTCTTCTTGTATCACAAAAAATACTTGAAGATAACGTTACGTCACCTTTTATTATATATATATCAAAACAAAAAGCAAATATCAATTTACTAAATAAACTATAATCTGCTTAGTAAGCACTAATCTGCTAAACAGGTATTAATTTATTTAAAACACACTATTTATTAAGAAAAGAGGAATGACTATGAAAGGTATTATTCTCGCTGGTGGTTCTGGCACACGCCTTTATCCACTCACAATGGTAACAAGTAAACAGCTTCTTCCTATATACGATAAGCCTATGATATATTATCCTATGTCAGTTCTTATGACTGCTGGAATTCGTGATATTCTTATAATATCTACTCGACAGGATACACCTAGATTCAAAGAGCTTCTCGGTGACGGAAGCCAGTTCGGTGTTAATCTTTCTTATGCTGTACAGCCATCACCTGACGGACTTGCACAGGCTTTCATTATCGGTGAGGAATTCATCGGTGATGACACTGTTGCTATGGTTCTTGGCGATAACATATTCGCTGGCAACGGACTTAAGGAACGCCTTAAAAGTGCTGTTAAGAACGCAGAAGACGGCGTAGGTGCTACAGTATTTGGTTACTACGTTGATGACCCTGAAAGATTTGGTATTGTAGAATTTAACGAAGCCGGCAAGGCTATATCTATAGAAGAAAAGCCAGCTAAGCCTAAGAGCAATTACTGTGTAACAGGTCTTTACTTCTATGATAACAAAGTTGTAGAGTATGCGAAGAATTTAAAGCCATCTGCAAGAGGTGAGCTTGAAATAACAGACCTTAACCGTATATATCTTGAGAACAACAACCTCAATGTAGAACTTTTAGGTCAAGGCTTTACCTGGCTTGACACTGGTACTCACGAAAGCCTTGTTGAAGCTACTAACTTCGTTAAGACAATTGAAACACATCAGCACCGTAAAATAGCCTGCCTTGAAGAGATAGCTTATCTTAACGGCTGGATAACTAAAGAGGACGTACTTAAGACTTATGAAGTCTTAAAGAAAAACCAGTACGGACAGTATTTAAAAGATGTGCTTGACGGCAAATATATTGACGCACTTCATAGCTAGAATATATTCTTGCTTATATATTTAAGCTGCTCTTTAAAGCTTATTTTAAAATACTTTAAATGCACTTTGATTTATTTCAATATATCAAATTACATTTTAACTAATTTTTATTATATTATCATTTGGTGTATTGGTGCACACTGCACCATTTTAATTATTAATATGTGCACAGAAACGAGGATTATATATGAATATTATTGTTACCGGCGGTGCCGGATTTATCGGAAGCAACTTCATTTTCCATATGTTAAAGAAATATCCAGATTACAGAATTATCTGTCTTGACTGCCTTACATACGCAGGCAATCTCTCAACACTTGCTCCTGTAATGGATAATCCTAACTTCAGATTTGTTAAGGAAAGTATTACTGACAGAGAAGCTGTATACAAGCTTTTTGAAGAAGAACACCCAGATATGGTTGTAAACTTTGCCGCCGAGTCACACGTTGACCGTTCTATCGAGAACCCGGAAGTATTCCTTGACACTAACATCAAAGGTACTGCTGTTCTTATGGATGCGTGCAGAAAGTACGGAATTAAGCGTTATCATCAGGTATCTACTGATGAAGTATATGGTGACCTTCCACTTGACAGACCTGACCTTTTCTTCACAGAGGAAACACCTATACATACATCAAGCCCATACAGCTCATCAAAAGCTGGTGCTGACCTTTTAGTATTAGCTTACCACAGAACTTATGGACTTCCTGTAACTATAAGCAGATGTTCTAACAACTACGGACCATACCACTTCCCAGAAAAGCTTATTCCTCTTATGATTGCTAACGCTCTTAACGATAAGCCACTTCCTGTATACGGCGAAGGTCTTAATGTCCGTGACTGGCTTTATGTTGAAGACCACTGTAAGGCTATTGACCTTATCATTCACAAAGGACGTGTCGGTGAAGTATACAATGTCGGTGGACATAATGAAAAGAGAAATATTGACATAGTTAAGCTTATCTGTAAAGAACTTGGCAAACCTGAATCACTTATTGTTCATGTTGGTGACCGTAAAGGACACGATATGCGTTACGCTATTGACCCAACTAAGATTCATAATGAACTCGGCTGGTTACCAGAGACTAAATTTGAAGACGGAATTAAAAAAACAATCCAGTGGTATCTTGACAACAAGGAATGGTGGGAAACTATCATCTCTGGCGAATATCAGAACTACTATGAGAAAATGTATTCTAACCGCTAAAATACAATTAACAAATACTACCTGACATTGTAATTTTTGTCAGGTGGCAATATATTACTATTAACAATACAAGCAGAAAGGCACTAATTATGGGACAGATTAAAGTAACTCCTTGCGATATTGAAGGACTTTATATAATAGAACCTACTGTTCACGGTGATAACCGCGGATATTTTATGGAAACATACAATCAGAATGATATGCACGAAGCCGGTCTTGATATGGTATTCGTTCAGGATAACCAGTCACGCTCTGTTAAAGGTGTGCTTCGTGGCTTACACTTCCAGAAAGAATTCCCTCAGGGAAAGCTTGTCCGAGTAATAAAAGGAAGCGTATTTGATGTTGCTGTTGACTTACGCGCAGGCTCTAAGACATACGGCAAATGGTTTGGCGTAGAACTTACAGAAGAGAACAAGAAGCAATTCTATATAAGCGAAGGCTTTGCACACGGCTTCCTCGTATTAAGTGACGAAGCTGAGTTCTGCTACAAAGTAACTGACTTCTATCATCCTGGTGATGAGGGCGGTCTTGCGTGGAACGACCCAAGCATAGGTATAGACTGGCCACAGGTTACAGGCGAATATCCAGGAAGTGCTGACCCATCTGGATACAAGCTTGAAGACGGAACCCCACTTAATTTCAGCGAGAAAGATACCAAGTGGGAGACACTTGAGAATACATTCAAGTTCAAATAAAATAAAAATTGCGGAAACACTCTACTATATCGGTGTTTCCGCATTTTCACTATTAACCCATAAAGCAATACCTTTCACCCTTTTTTAACTGAACTGCAACGCATTTACTTTCATTTTCCTCACCAATATACGCCTTATTATTAAGTACAAGATTAAAGCTTGTATCCCGTAATGCAGTTAAGTCTGCTTTTACATTTCTCTTATCAACATCCCAGCTTAAATAATCAACTCTCACACCAGCACGTGTTAAAAGTCCGCCTATATTTCCTTCCGGTATCTTTCTGCTTAATGCAGGAAGCAGTTCTACCGTGTTCTTATCCGAATACACTAGCATTTCATTAATAATTCCAGTTATTCCATATAATGTATCTGTGCAGGCGACACCCTTAGCCCTGTTCGTATTATGGTCGGTAAATAATGTTGAATAAAATATATCGCTATGCACAAGCATATTTAATATATTATACACTTCCTCTGAATTCTTAAGCCTTGCCTCAACAAGTGCCTTATGAATCCAGCCGTGTGATGCCGTGTCATCTTTTCCGGAATTCTCCTTATTACGGTTTAATATAGCCTGTCGGCAGGCGTTGGCAAGCTTATTATTATGCTGTGTCTGATATGCCGGCCACGCACAATAAAGGTGGCTTATATGCCTGTGTGCATTATTTTCCTGATACTCTTTCATAGCCCACTCTCTTATTGCACCGCTTTCATCATATTGATAATCCGGAAGCTCATTATTTAACTTTTCAGCCTTCTTAATTCTTTCCTTGTATCCTTCATTCTGAAGTTCATTTTCCATATCAATATACATAGCTATAATATCTTTGGCAGCAGCTATATCCATTGAAGCATTGGCTGTTATCGCACTCTTATAACCAAGTGGCTTATTCTCTGGTGAAAATGACGGAATTATAAGATACTTCTCACCAGTAAACAAATGTGTCTTACCCTTTTCATATCTTGCATTGCCCTCAATATCCGTATAGTATTCAGGCGTGCAGAGCTGTTCCCAGAAATTATAAGTTTTTTGAAGAAGCGGCATAAGAATATCTTTCTTTACATTAAAGACCTCTTTGTTATACTGCTTTATTATCTTTTGATCAGTTGTTGTAATTGACACATCACCATAGCAGTCAACCCATTCTGCTATAGGAAGTATCATCCAGCTTGCACCCGTATTCCAATACTGGAACGGATAGTTAATGTCATACTCAACCATCATTGCCCTCTGTCCGTCAGTATTGATAGGTGCTAACAGGGCATTTTTCATTCCATATACCTTTTTAGCATTAATCTCCCAGTCTTTAAGCTGTCTTAATACGAACCAAATATACCCAACGCCAGCTTCATACATATTGCCGCTGTTGATTCCCGATACCTGAATATTAACATTAGCATCCATGGTATACGCATTACGCCACATCAGATTCCACTCTCCAACACCTGGTCCATTAAGCCTTGGTGCTGTATAGCCAGCCCCTGACATAAGCCCATATCTTGCATTATTATATATTCTTTCAAGAAGAGGCATAAAAATGTCTGGAACTTCTTTCTGCTTATCAAGAAGCTCCTCATTAGTTGACCTATTATATATATTGCACCTATCTTCATTATCAGCTATTGTGAATTTACTATTTCCATCAGCTTTAGAGACATTATTATGATATTTCTTTTCTTTATTATTTTTATTAGATATATAATCAGTATTATCGTATAAATGTAATGATACCCTGTTATATCTTTCAGCACTTTTAATACTATGTTCTTTGATTGCAGCATCGTAGAAAATTTCTTTACTATTAAAAAACACTTTATCAGCTGTGCCTAAACTATCATTTACCTTTGCAAAACATTTTCTAACAAGCTCTGTATCAAATATACTGCCACTCCCACATTCTGCTTGGAAATCTTCAAGCCTTCCAAGCTTATCTGTCCAATCAAGATATGTTATAAGAATAATCTTGTCCGATTTATTGAATTGAATAATTGGTACTATATTATCTATACAGGTATATGCCTTGTCTGATTTATTCAATTCTATCATATTGACTATACCATCTGTAATAAATCTGGTTGCACCTGCAAACCCTCCATTTGCAAGCTCACTTCCCTCAAATGAAGGATAATGTGCCACAACACCAACTATATCATCTTTAACAAAACGCGAATACTTCATTCCTCTCTCTGAGGTTGCCTGTTTATTCTTATCCATACCAAACTTATGCATTGACTCAAAATCATCAACTGAAATATTAATGGTAAAATCCTTCGCTCCTGTAATCTCTGTAATAACAACATCATCAGTCAAGGATGCAAAAGTTCTTTTAGTTATAGTTCTTCCATCTGCCTTATATTTAACAACAATCTCAGACCTGTTAAAATCTGTATATCGTTCATAATCCGTAATATTTATATCATCATTTTGTGTCATCTGAGGGTGTTTTGCAGCTTCTGATATTAATGCGTTAGTATCTGTTATATCAGCACTCCTGCATAATTCCACCCTGAGCTGGTGTCCTGGATGATAACAATACATATTGGTACGTTTTCTGTTGTGTATATCCCAGGTATCGTCCATATTAATAACTGACTGCCTTGCCTCATCCAGCTGTCCTCCAACCTCTAAAGGCACATATCTTGGCTCTTCTGACGGCATAATATACTCAACATTCTGGAATATAAAGCTGTCATTTAAAGGTGCACACGATGTAATCACACCTATGTGGCCATCTGCCGCTGACATACCATCGTGCCACGCAACATCATACATACCATATTCCTCATAGGGTTTAATTTCTTTATATATTTTTGAATATGACCAGTTATTATCTCCCATAATTACCCTCATTTCTGTATACATTAATCTACAAACATAATTATATTATAATGTATAATTCTCATCTGGATTGATTAAAAGCTTTACCCCTATGTTAAATACACCATCTCCATTTTCCGCAAATAACGAGAACAATGTACCAGTAAATGTCATTGTCCGCGTACCCTCCGTGCTAAGTCCTGCATTAAGTCCTGAACCAATCTGCCTGTATGCCACCCTTGCACCAAGATTAGCAGTGTCAGATATTGCATAAGAAAATGTATACTTTTCCCTGTCTGTATCTATTTTTATCAAAAGCTTTGAATTCATATCGTCATTATTAATGGTAACTCTTTCAAGCTCCACACCCATATCGTGTATATGTTTATAAAATCCTATATACCTGCCATTATCATCATTACCTATGTATATCTCATAGTGATAATCGTTATTGTAATATGCCGCAACGCCACATCTTTTTGCATTACATCTGGCTATATCAAGACATGCATATAAAGTTGTCGTGAATTCCGGCTGTTTAAATGACACAATTGTTGGCGATTTGCCAGCCGTGTTAAGTGTTATATCTGTTCCCTTAAGTGTAAGCACAGCATTTTTATTATCATATATATACTTTGACGTATCAGGATTTCTTGTATATTGAAGTCTTTTATCAAGCAATTCATCTGTAAAATCTATATCCACACTGTGGTCTGCGTACAGAATTGGCTGTCCGGACTGCTTATCAATACGGATATTGGCAGAACTCTCTTCACAATCAAGTCCAGGCAGTGGTGCATCCATTACAAGCTCAATTGTTCCATTGCCATTATAGCCAACAACTGGCCAGCCATTTTCCCACTTTACTGGTGCAAGAAATGTTTCTCTTCCAAGATTATGAAGCAAAGCATGGCTGAATCTTCTTATTCCAAGAAACACAAGCCACCAGTTGCCATTCTCATCCTCTAATAAATCCGCATGTCCTGTCGCCTGAATCTCTGATTTCTTATATTCCTTATGCGATATAACAGGATTATCCGGACAAGCCTCATATGGGCCATATACATTATGCGAACGCTGGATTGTTTCACGATGTGCATATTCCGTTCCGCCTTCTGCTATCATAAGATAATACCAGCCATCCCTCTTATAAATATGTGGACCTTCCGGACACTGTCCACCACAACCTTCACTTATAAGCTTCTTCTCAGATAATATTGCACCTGTAAGCGGATTTATCTCAAATGCAACAATTCCACGTACACCGTCAATTATTCCCGTTGAACAATAATAACATTTGTCATCATCATCAAAGAATAATGACGGGTCAATTCCCCCCTGGTCAATCCACGCCGGCTCAGACCATTCGCTGTTAATATCTTCTGTATGAACAACGAAATTACCTTTATCAGTAACATTTGTTGTTATCATATAAAACATACCTTTATGATATCGTATCGTTGGTGCATATATTCCTCCCGAATTACGACAGTCCTCAAGTTCTAACTGTGAACGCCTGTCCAGACAATATCCTGTAAGTTCCCAGTTAACCAAATTCTTACTATGATATACAGGCACTCCTGGGAAGAATTCAAATGTGGAATTCACAATATAATAATCACTTCCTACACGACATATGCTTGGATCAGGATTATATCCCGGAATGATTGGATTTTTAAATAACATATGGCACCTCCAACTTTTATAAACTTATTTTATAAATGTATATTATAATTATTATTGTATAATTTCAAGGTGAAATATCGCTGTTTCATATTATTTTACAGAAATAATGCCTATAAATATTCAAAACGAAACAATCAATAGAGTATTATAAAGACAGCATTAATCTGACAAAAAATGTAATTATTATATAAAAGCTATCTGTGTCGGAAGAACCAGAAATGTATCATTGAAATATCAAATTATATATATTATAATGAGAGCTAGTATTCTAGGCACTTAAATAACAATATACATCAGGAGGTACTTATGCCTATCAAAATCAAAAGAGAAGTTCCCGAAATGGAACGAAACAATCGTGTAGCTATGCTATCACACTTAATAGAAGTGCTTGTTATCAGCCTTCTTGTTTTTATGCAGACAGCAGTCGGTATAACATCACTCGCCTACGCAATTATTATCTTTGCTATCGGAATTGCGCCTGTAATTGCTGAATTTATTTTCTGGAACAAAAACCACGAAACTAATGCAATCAAGCACTTAGTAGCTATAGGATATGCTGTTTTCTATACCTGCAACATATTTACAACAACAAGTATTACTATGTATGCCTTTGCACTTCCTATGGTATTTATTGTTTCATTATATAACGAATTCCGTCTTATGTTTCTTGTCAATTTTGGCGTAGTTATTGAAAATATTATCACTATTATTATCGGTGCACGAACTGGCGGAATGGGCTATCTTGGAACTGATGCCGCCGTTATACAGCTCATAATTGTATTACTAACTGGTATATATGCCTGTATGCTTGCTCTTACAACAAAAGCTAATGCAGACCAGAAGATTAATAACATTTCTAAATCAAAAGAGCAGAGTGATGAGCTTCTTAGTCAGATATCAGAAATGTCCGCTAAAATGCAGAATGGTATTGCTGAAGTATATGCTGATTTAGAAAAGCTACAGAAATCTTCAAAGATTACACAGTCAACTATGTCTGACGTATCCAATGGTGCAACTGATACAGCCAATGCCGTACAGAACCAGCTTACACAGACAGATGCAATTCAGAAAAAGGTTGAACTTGTAGATATGTCCGCTAATGAAATCTCTGCAAGTATGGCAGAAACCCTTGATATTCTTACACAGAGCAGTAAAGATATTGAGCAGCTTGTTACTACAGTTGATATATCTGTTAAGAACGGGGAAATGGTTGCTGATAAGCTTACTTACCTTAACAACCATATTTCACAGATGCATTCTATTATTGTTATGATTGAGGAAATTGCTTCCCAGACAGAACTCTTAGCATTAAATGCAAGTATTGAAGCTGCAAGAGCTGGTGAAGCCGGAAAAGGTTTCTCAGTTGTTGCTTCTGAGATTTCCAAAATGGCAACACAGACAGGTGATGCAACTGAGAATATAACAAAGCTTATACATAATATGTCATCAGCTATTGAAGATGTTGTATCAGTTATCTACACTATGATAGACGGAATTAATACTGAAAAGTCTTCTACTGAGAATACAGCCAAAAGCTTTGATAATATTCAGACTAATACATATACTGTCCGTGATAATGTTTCGAGACTTTCATCAAGTATTGATGAACTCAAACAGGCTAACAGCGTAATTGTTGACTCTATACAGACAATATCTGCTGTATCCGAACAACTCTCTGCACACGCTGCTGAAACCACTAATACAGAAGATGCCAATATCAAGATTCTTGAATCAATCAATACAAGAATGCATAGTCTTATAGACACTATTAAGCACAATAATCAATAATTAATAATCAACATATTACAAAATACCCTGTTATGTAAGGATTAACTCTAACAAGTTTATTCTTAATCCTTACATAACAGGGTATTTTATATTAAATAATATTCTTTAATTATTCCATCTGCATTCATTGATTGAAGCTATCATAAACCTTGCTGTTAATAACTTCTGTCACAGAATACTGGTGTTTCAATATATTTCTTAATATCTGTAACTGAATTTTTACCAAAATGTGCCAATGCCCACATAAGCTTCATAACAACCGCTTCTGCTGTCATATCAGCGGCTATGATAACATTTTCTTTAGCCAGCTTCTTTCCAACTTCATATATATCAAGAGCAACACCCTCATAATTGCACTGTGTTGTCACAACGACTGCAACACCAGCTTCTATAAGCTTGTGAATTTCCTCTACAATATTGTTATCTATATTCGGAATTCCACCAATCCCAAAGCTTTCAATAACAACACCTTTATAGTGTCCCTTAATAAATTCAAATATCTTATTATCTATTCCCGGAAACAGCTTAATAAGCATCACATCTGAACATAACTCCGGCTCTATTCCGCTGTTATCAGACTTATTATAGTCACCCTGCACAGCCTCATTATGTGTTATACTGCTATGCTTAATATGTGCAACAACTGGATAATTAACACTCTCAAATGCATCATAACTGCGTGTCTTAACCTTTCTTGCATGTGCACCATTAATTATGCACCCATCAAATGCCACATATACACCAGCCCTTCCCTCACACGCATATATTACAGCATCTGATAAATTCTTCTTCGCATCTGTATATTCAGCTTCCATTGGCAGTTGTGATCCAGTTATAACAACAGGCTTATAAAAGTTATTCAGCATATATACAAGTGCAGCAGCGGTATAACTCATTGTATCCGTTCCGTGTGCCACGACAAATCCATCATAATCATCCTTGTATTCTTTTATCGTCTTTGCAATATTCATCATAAGTTCAGGATTCATATTGGTACTATCGATATTCATTATTGAAATTCCTGAAAGCTTACATTTTCCTTTAATATGCGGTATATATGAAAGCAGTTCGTTGACATTAGCTGATGGTGTAAGCCCTTCATCAGAGGACGAACAGGCTATTGTTCCGCCAGTAGCTATTAATAATATATTCTTCACGCCAGTTCTCCTTATCTCCTGCCGCCCATTCCGCAGCTCATACCTGAATTATCATCAGGAATTTCAGAAATGTATCTTGCCGTAAATGCTGCATTAACCTCTGAAATCTCCTTAACTCCGTCAATATAATCACGGAAGAATTCCATAAGATCTATTCCACTGCTCTCACAGCCCTCACTTTCCTCCCACTGCTTAACAAGATCTATTCTCTCTGATTTAGTTGTATCCTTAATTAATGTACTTTTCATACCACTCCTCTTTTCTGCATATTATATATTTTATTTATCAATATGTTCCCCGATGAGCTTTTCCATCCAGACCATATTGTACCATCTTTTAAATTTATATCCGCAGTCATAGAATTCTCCTACAAGCCTGTATCCTAGATGACTATGGAACTCTATGCTGTTTCTGTTAAGGTATTCATCTTCTTTCTTAGGGCAGGCTATACAGGCGTACATATTAAGAAAGCCATCTTTCTTTAACTCATCCTCTAATGCCTTATGAAGTATTCCACCAATGCCAATATGCTTCATATTATTATCAACATATATAGATGTTTCTACACATCTGCTGTATGCTTCTCTTTCGTGGAACATTCCAGCATACGCATAACCAACGATTGTGCCATTATTCAACGCTACAATATATGGATACTTTTCAAGTGTATGTCTGATTCTTTCAATAAATTCTTCAAGTGTTGGTACATCATATTCAAATGTTATTGCTGTATTCTCTACATATGGTGCATATATCTCAAGAAGTCTTTTTGCATCTTCAGGCACAGCATAGCGTGTTGTTATCCCATTTGACAATTCACCTTTTGACCATATATCATCTATCGCTTTATTTAATTCCTGCATATTATCTTACGCCTCTTTTTCATACCTATAAACCTATATAACATTTTATTGTTCTTTTCCTATTATAATCTTTATAAGTTCTTTATCAAGCATAAGTGTCTTATTCCAAGGGTTAATTATAATACCGCTAATCTCATCAACCTGCAAAGCTGACTTTAACAGCTTATCTATATCGGTTAAAAATGTTGATTTAATATTATCTGCACCTTTTAATTCTTCATCAAAACTTGTGTATGCTGTCCACCACATCTGTCCATCTTCTGTCTTTATAACCTGCAAATTAAGCTTACCATCTGGCAATGATGGCTCTACTGCTATTATCAGCTGACCTTTATCATTCATTCTGTGTCTTACTATAGATAATGCTCTTACAAGATTTTCCTCTGTTGGTGCTTTCTGTATGTTAACAATTGCTTCTTCTATTTTGTCATTACCAATTAATGAAACATCTATCTGTTCTTTATTCCCTGACATATGATTTCTCCATTCTGTTTACATTCATTATTAAAATGCTATATCAACATACCATTAGAATGTGGGCAAGTCAACTTTAATCAGGCAGCCTGGTAAAGTATGTTTATTTATATATTCTTATCAAGTGCCCTGAACACATCACCCATTGCACAATTAAACTCTATGTCTTTATTCATATCCAGCTTGAAATCCAACGGCTCTTTATTCATTACGACAAGATGCTTTCCAGCAAATTCCCATACAAGCCCTGCCGCTGGATATACCTTTAATGATGTTCCTGCCACTATTAACATATCAGCCTTTCTTATAGCCTCCACCGCACTCTCATATGCACCTGCTGGAAGCTGTTCACCATACAAAGTCACATCTGGTCGTATCATATGGTTACACTCAACACATCTGGGAATTGCTTCCCTGCTCTCAAATATATAATCTGCTGGATACTTTTTACCGCATTTTTCACAATAATTTCTTGTAGTTGCACCGTGAAGTTCAATCACATTAGTACTTCCAGCCATCTGATGAAGTCCATCAATATTCTGTGTAATAATCTTATCCAGCTTTCCAAGCTTCTCTAATCTGGCAAGCATATAATGCGTTATATTAGGCTTTACATTTCTTGCATCCATTTTCTGTCTGTAAAATTCAAAAAATACCTTAGGCTTATGATGAAGGCACTCTTCACTGAGCAGATATTCTGGCTCATACATATCAAATTCGACATCGTGCTGGTTATATAAACCGTCCTTACTGCGAAAATCTGGTATTCCAGACTCTGTCGATACCCCAGCACCTCCAAAGAATACTATGCTGTTACTCTCACTAATAAAATCTGTAAGCTTGTTTATTTTATTATAAAATTCGCTATCACAACCCATAATAAACCTCTTTTCCAAACACCTTACTGTATCACAACTCTGTCCTGCACTAACGAATTTTGTCTGCACTTATCTGTTATTATAATCATTCATTCCGCAGTGTACGTATAAGAACGCTTAGCTAATCTAGCTTATAGGACAGTCTTTTATATGACAGTATACCACATTTCCTGTGCTTCTCCACCTGATTTTTTTAATTCATTCACAATACACTTGACTTTAAGCTGACTCTAAGTGTTAATATAACAATATAATAATCAGCTAAATAATCGGACAGGAATGGAGGATATTATGACAATCAAAGAAGTAAGCCTGAAATATAATATTTCACAAGATACACTACGATACTACGAACGTGTTGGTCTTATACCAACTGTCGCCCGCACTTCCGGAGGCATAAGAAATTACACAGAAAATGACCTTGGCTGGGTTGAAAACGCCATCTGTATGCGTAACGCCGGAGTTCCTATTGAAGCACTTATTGAATATGTAAAGCTTTATCAGGAAGGTGATGAAACATTTGAAGCAAGAAGACAGCTTTTACAGGAACAGCTTGATGCCCTTAAGGAACAGCACGCCCAGATAGAAGCAACTATGAAACGCCTGAAATATAAAATTTCAAGATATGAAAACGCCGTAAAAACTGGTGTATTAAGCTGGGATAACTGTCCTGAAGATATAAATATCAATCATAGCTGATATAAGCTTATACAGCATATAATTTAATCAATATTCAGCATATTACACGCCAAAAGAGGGTTTCTGACTACAGAACCCTCTTTTTATTTACGGCAGTTAAAGCATTATATTCCAACCAATATAACATTTTCATACCAAATGTATTGACAATATATAATATATTATGATATATAATACTACGACAGATGTACTACGACTACCGTAGTATGTCAGTCGTAGTAATTTTTTTGGAGGTTTTATGGCTGGTATAAGTAGTGACATTATCAGAGGTTACAACGACACTATGATACTCTATCTTCTATTAGACAAACCATCATATGGATATGAAATATCTAAGCAGATTAAAGCTCTATCCAATGAAAAGTATATTATGAAAGAAACAACTCTCTACTCTGCATTTACACGAATGGAAAAGAATGGATATATAACTTCATTCCCTGGTGTAGGTGACAATGGTGGAAAGAAAAGAACTTACTACAGCATAACTGATGCCGGAAGAGAGTATTACAAAGCCCGCTGTGAAGAATGGGCACTTACCAAAGAAGTCGTTGAACAATTCATTAAGAAGGAGAATTAACTTATGGAAACAATCAAAAGTTATCTTGAAACTATGTTCGCCAACATGCCGAACACTCCTGAAGTTCTTCGTGCCAAGCAGGAACTATGGGGAATGATGGAAGACAAATACAATGAGCTGATATCAGAAGGTTTAAGTGAGAATGAAGCTGTTGGAACTGTTATATCTGAATTCGGTAATCTTGACGAACTTTCCGAAACGCTCGGACTTAACAGACAGCAGTACAATACACCTTCTGATAACAGAAGATGCCTTTCGATAGAAGAAATCAAGAAATACATAAGAGCTTACAATATGAAAAGTATTCTCATTGCAATCGGCGTATTTTTATGTATTATAAGCCCTATATTTCCTATTATTGGGGATATGATTGGATTTACCTTTATTGAAAACATTATGGTCGCTGTTATGCTGGCAGTAATTGCAATTGCAGTCGGATTTTTCGTATTATCAGGTATTATGCTTAAGCAGTTTGATGATATCAAATACAAACAATGCCGCGTTGACTACCAGTCTGCCTCGTATATTCAGAATGAATGTGACCATATGCGTACAATTCATTCGCTATGTCTAAGCATTGGTGTTGCATTATGTGTCATGAGTGTTATACCTCCAATAATAATTGATGCACTTAACTTTAAAATTCTTGATGACCTTGGTGGTGCCGGAGTATTATGCTTTGTCGGCATTGGTGTGTTCTTAATTGTATATCAGGCAAATGCTTCAAAAGCTTATAAAGTGCTTCTATCACTTAACAACCCTGACACAATAGCCGGCAATTATGCCAAAACAGCTAATAAGTCTGTTGAATATATTAATCCTACAGCCACCGCTATTATGTCCGTGTACTGGTCAACAGTCAGCTGTATTTACCTTTCTATCAGCTTTTTAACATTCTACTGGCACATAACCTGGGTTATATGGCCTATTGCCGGGGTAATCTATGCTTTATTAAAAAATGTTTTAAGAAAATAATATGAGGATCTAAGATAGGAGAACACTATGAATAAAAGAATTTATCTTATTATCATATATATAACAACTGCATTCTGTATAATAGCTGGTATATTAGGAAATATATTTAATGCCGCACCTTTCAACCTAATAACCACTTTCTCTTCTGGAAGCCGTTGCGATTTCTATGAAGAATTAAAAGCATTTTCTAATATTACAATCGATGGCACTGTAGCTGATATCAATATTGTAAAAGACGATACTTACAGCTTCAAATATGAGGGCGGAGAACGTTTTAAAGCCACAGCTGTTGTAAACGGCAGCACTCTTAATGTGACACAATCTACAGAACATTTTCTTGGTAATATTAAAAATGCAGATTGCACAATAACAATCGGAATACCTGAAAATGTGTCTATAAGTGACCTGCATTTATCTTCTAATGTAGGAAATGTTAAAATCGACTCTATAGATATTGATTATTTAACAACATCTTTAAATATGGGTAACTTTAAAGCTACTAAAAGCAATATAGAAAAGATTAACGCAGAGATTAATATGGGTAACTGCAAATTTGATAACTGCACATATAAGTCAGCAATTATTAATGTAGATATGGGTAATTTAACCATCCGTATGCCTGAGAATAAAGATTGTGGTTACGACCTTAGTGTAGATATGGGTAATATCACATTATATAATAATAAATGCTCCAACACATACACTAATAATCTTAGTTCCTCTACTCTGCTAAAAGCCACTGTAAATATGGGAAATATATCAATTAATAATTAGTAATAAAAGCTGCCGTATGAAACATTTTATACAATATATAGAAGCTATTGAACTCTATATACTGTAAAAATATGTCTTCTACGACAGCTTTTTATTAACTTCAATAATTATTGCCTAACAAATTGCCAGACGAATTTACTACAAAATGTCAATTAGAAATTAAGGTCAATCTCAATTCCTTTAATATCTTCATTAACCATATTATTATTCTTCATAAGCTGCTCAACCTGCTGCTGTGCTTCTGATAAATGGTCTACAGCCTGACTATTAATTGAATTATCAAGCTCAAGCTTGTCTGCCTGTTGTTCATTTTCAAGAAGCTCTTTCTCTTCCTTACGTTTCTTCTTGGCTTCATCAATCTGCTCTTGCTTCTTTTCCTTCTCTTCTTCTGCTTTCTTAGCTTCTTCCTGCTGTTCCTTCATATTATCATCTATATTCTGCTTACCTTCATTAACAAGCATACCAAATATATCTTTATCAGCAGCTTCAATAATACTGTCTGCCGCATCTCCTGCTTTTAACATATCCTGAGATTTAAGCTGCTCTAACTTGGCATTATTGATAGACATAGTCTTATTCATTGCTTTAAGAGCATTCTGGTCTATCTGAGACCTTATGACATCTTTAGAACTGTTAATCATAAGGGCTTTCTTCTGATATTCTGTTAATGGCTCATTCTGCAATTCTTTTAATCTGTCAATTTCTTCTTTGCTAAACTTGTCATTAGATACACCATTTCTGTTATCCTGATATTTCTTTAATAATTCAAGATCCTTCTGCTCCTGTGACTCTGAATGTACGCCATATAATTCCTGCAAATCCTTCTGACTTTTATCTATATCTTTCAGCTTTGACTTTAAATCAGCATTAATATTAGCAATATCTGCTTTCTCTGACTCCATATCCTTAATACCCTGTGCTGCTTTATTATCCTTATCCCATGCATCTGAAATAAGCTTCATGGCCTGCTTTCTGGCAATCTTTCTTTTCTGGCTGATATTAAATTCCCTATCCGTCATATCGTTAAGATTACCTGCTGATATAGACTTAATATTCTTCTTAGCACCAGTCTTACTGTTCTTAATGCTAATATCTGAATTATTGACATTAATATTAATACTCAAAGCCATACATAACCCCTTTCTCTAATGAAAGAAATATATTTATCTTTCCATTGTACTTTTGCAATAATATTTTACACAGAATAATCGAACTGCTGACCTACCTTCTTTTCATCATCAGTCTTTACATCATCGTTCATATACTTCTGTGTATATTCCTGTATCTTCTGTAACAATTCTTCCATAGAAGAAGCTGTTATAGTTACTGTATCCTCATCTTCCTCTATTCCACTGTTATCATCTATCCTGCTGTCTTTCTTGTTCTCAAGACGTTCCTGTTCTTCCTTCTTCTTAGCTTTCTTTGCTTCTGCCTTTTTAGCTTCTTTTTTCTGTTCAGCTTTCTTGGCTATCCTTTCTTTCTGTGCTGCCCCTGACTTCTTAAGTACAGCAAAAAATGAAGCTGTTCCACCATCATTTACCTGCATACCGTAACCCTTAACATTAGCTCCAGTTGCGGCAATGCTCTGTCCTAGCTGTGAAAGACCACTTGCGGCATTGGCAATTATTCCTTCATACTGCTTGCGGTAATTCTCATCTTCAGCCATTCGCTCAATTTTATCCTCATCAATAAGAACAACCATATTATTAGCATTGGCATAGTTTGAAGCCTGTGCCTTTGCATATTCTTTCTGGTCCTCACTTACAAGAATAAAGTTCATATTAGAATATTTCTTCTTGAGCTGGTCATAATACTTTGATGCCTTCTCACTTAATCTTGGATTGCCGATTGTCTGTCCGTTTACAGCAACCTTTCCGTCTGCCTTTGTGTTCTTAGCTGTCGAAGTATCCTTAATAACTGCTGTGTCGCTTGTCTTCGCAGTATTGCTACCTGTATCACTCTTAGTCTTTACCTTTGAAGTGCCTGTACTGCTGTAAACATAATTCTCTGCTATTGAAGGATAACTTCCATTGTAAATTGTATTACTCATATCCACTCCTCCTTGAATGAAAAATCAATCTGTCAAAATCCGTTCTGACATTATTTACATACAATATATCGGCAAAATATTACAAAGTATAACAATACTTATAAATATTTATATTATAAAATATTCCATCTTAATTTAAGCTTAATATAATCGCAATTCCATATAAAAAAACGCACCTATCCAGACATTACTGTCTGAATAAATGCGGATTTCATATACTAATATTCTGTTAATTGATTACTTAACACTTATTTTGAATTATTTGATAGCTTTTCCATCAGAAAATGCGTTACCAACCTTTTCACCAAGTACATAATATTCATTATTAAATGGGTCAAATGTAATTGGTGCAACCTTAGCAACATCTACTTTACCATCTGTAAGTGCAGCTTCATCAATGCTTACATTAACTATCTGTCCTACAAGTCTGCATATATTCTCATCATAGCTTTTGACCTTACATTCAACACATACTGCAAGTTCATTGATAACTGGTGCATTGACATTCTCGCTCTTAGTTGTTGTAAAACCGGCCTTTGAAAGCTTGTCAGGAACTGTATTAGCTGACACAATACCTACATAATCGCACTCTGCGACATGCTTGGCATCTGCCATACTTACTGTAAAAGCACCTGTCTTTAATAAATTCTTAACTGTCTTATGTCCTGCACTAAGGCAAAGAGATAACTCATCACCTTTGCTTATTCCACCCCATGCTGCGTTCATAGCATCTGCATTACCATTCTCATCATATGTTGCAATAATAAATACAGGCTGTGGATAAGTTAATGGCTTTGCTCCAAAATTCTTTCTTGACATAATATATATTCTCCTTTCGGTTCAATAAATTTATAATATATCTGATAAATGCAAAATAATATTTTACAGATAATCATCTTTATGTTCTTTTTGAAATAACCGGACATTCTATAGCAATGTCATCTGGATTAATCTTATCTTTTTCCATAATAAGTTCGCCAATTTCATCTGCCCTTATAATTCCTCTTGATGGGTTCATAACACTATCAATTTTTCCATTAATCTGTACATCTACATTAGAATATTCAAACGCAAGTGTAGTATTAATAAGTGTACAATTCTTCATAACAAGATTATCTATATAACACATACCCTGAAGACTTTCTATTGTACAGTTAATCAGTGTCAGATTCTTTGAATTCCAGCCAAGATATTCACCAGATATATATGAATCATACACAATTACATTATTAGTATTCCAAAAAGCATCCTTTGATAAAAGCTTCGCATTATGGACTTCTACATTCTCAGCCCCATCAAATGGATAATTACCTGCAAGCTGGAAATCCAATATCTTCATATTACGGCTGTTCATTGCAAAATAATCACCCTTGGCACTGACCTTCTGCATCGTAACATCATCGCAGTTCCACAGCGTCTCAGCCGCATTAGGCATAACAACATTCGACAATGTAATATTCTTACATCTTCTGAAATTCTTAGGGGCTTCAATTAAAGTATCTCTAATCAGCAGATTGTCTGTATACCATACTCCAGCTCTTGCCATCTCTGCCCACGAACAGTTATTAGCAACTACATCTTTGCAGTACCATAATGGATATTTCCATTGGAAGCTGCTGTTATTAAGTTCAATATTGTCCGATTCTTTCAATGGTGATTCGCCCTCGCCAAATATTGTATTATTAATTTTAATATCTTCACTATTAAACAATGGGCGTTCTCCAGTGAAATAACCATTATTTATCTCTTTCATAATTTACTCCAATTCCTATCTTTTTAACTTAAGTTGAATATATATTATATTTTAACACATATATTTACCAACCAGTCTGATATGTTTATTAAATTATAATAAAATTATAAGAATATACCTGTGTAAATCCATTGAACAACTCGGAATCCCGTCCTGACTTACTATTCCTCATCATCAGCTATCAGCTCCATTCCAAGCCCATTAACCCAGTTCTTAATTTCTTCATCACCAGCATTATCAGAAAGCTTACCACCAGTAAGCCATACCGTATTATCCATAAGCTCGTCCGCACTTGATACACCGTTAATAATATCCTGTGCCACATCATATATTACAACGATTGTCTTACCATCAAGATTAGCATTGCCGGCAAATTCCTTTATATCATCCGATACTCTGTAATCATCAGATGTCGGATTAACAAATAAAGTATTGTACTGGCTGATATTAATATTGCTAACATCATCTGGCATATCAATAAGGTCAGCATCAACAATTTCAGCAAGCTCATCCGTAACCGTACTGTCCTTGTCCATATTTATCACAGCAATCTTTTTATCTAAACCTTCACCTGCATACTGAAATGTACAATTACTATCTGTGCAATAAGTCTTATATGCCACCTGACTTCCGCCAGCTTTCTGACTGTCATACACAACATTCTGTCCATTATATAATGCTGTCTTTGTACCAGCCAGCAAATGCTGTGGTCCATTATTAAAAAGACTGAATGCCGCAATTACACTCATACAGGTTGTTATAATAAGTAACATTTTTCCACCCGGTTTATTTGCCATTTCTTACTCTCCTTTTAACCTCAATAAATATTAATAACAATTCTGCTTTAACAGAACCTCTGCACCACTCCCAGCTTTCATACAGCTTAAGAATATGTATAGGAATATTATAGCGTTCGCCTGCCTCATTAATTGTCATATTCTTGCCATAACCTCTTAATTTAATTTCAATTATTACTATATCTGCTGCATTACATTTTGTATCCAATTGAATATTAATCCTTGAAGCTCACTCCAAGTCAATACAACATCTGTTACAATTCCATAATTTATTGTTCCTAATTATTTAAAATGTGTTATTATAAAACATATGTGACTATCAATTATAACTGTCCATATTATAAATATATAATTACACAGGAGATTACAATATGCCAGTATTTGATTTTAAGAATGCTTCAAAAGAATCATCTTTTGAATGTACCTATACAACATTTTCATCTGACAATAAGACAGCTTCACCAGAACACCCTATATTCGTTCTTGATAACAGTGAACATAACTGGGCTGCAGAAACTATCGGAATGTTTGCCAATCCATACAAAAAGACTGCATTTGAATTCCAGACAGATGACGGCAATATCTTAAGCAATATTATTAAGGTAGATGCAAGATTTACAAGCCTTATCAAATGGCTTGGTGAGAACCGCATTAAGGTTAAGCTTTCAGGTAAGAATGTAGAAGATGGTTATGCTGTATACAGAATAAGAGAGATTGCTTTTAATAACAGCCAGAAATTATCATCTGAAGACGGATTTTTACAGTATATGATAGAACGTCTTTTAGATAGCAGTATCGTGGCACATGATATTCCTGATGACGAATTAGATGAATCAGGCGACAATATGAAGCTTACAAGTATTACAAGCATTTCTGATTTCCTTAACTGTGCCGGAATAACTCTCCCTGATAACATAAGATTATGGGCTAGAAGAAACCTTGCTGTTGCACGCTCAAGCGAGGTTACTCCTGAGGAGAAACGTCACGCACAGAGAGCTCTTTCAATAATGCTTAACATACAGTGGAAAAGCAACTATTTTGAATCAATCGACCCTGTTGAGGCAAGACGTATCCTTGACGAGGAACTCTTTGGTATGGAGTCTGTTAAGCAGAGAATTATCGAAACTGTAATTCAGATTAACCGTACACACACACTTCCTTCATATGGAATTCTTCTTGTAGGCCCTGCTGGTACTGGTAAATCGCAGATTGCTTACCTTGTTGCAAAAATCCTTAAAATGCCTTGGACAACTCTTGATATGAGTTCTATCAATGATGCCGAACAGCTTACAGGTAGTTCAAGAATATACTCTAATGCCAAGCCTGGTATTATTATGGAAGCATTTAACAACGCTGGTGAATCTAATCTTGTATTCATAATCAACGAGCTTGATAAGGCAACTTCAAGCAACGGCAATGCGAACCCTGCCGATGTATTACTTACACTGCTTGATAACCTTGGATTTACAGATAATTATATGGAATGTCTTATTCCTACATCCGGTGTATATCCAATTGCAACTGCTAACTACAAGGAACAGATTAGTGCTCCATTGCTTTCAAGATTTGCAGTTATTGATATTCCAGATTACTCCAGAGAAGAAAAGAAGACTATATTTAAGCAGTTCTCTCTTCCTAAGGTATTAAAGAAGATTGGTCTTCACGAGAATGAATGTACTATACTTGATGAAGGACTTGATGTTGTACTTGATATATTCAAAGACACAACAGGTATCCGTGACCTTGAACAGGCTGCTGAACATCTTGCCGCACACGCACTCTATTTAATAGAAGTTGACCACGTTAAAGAGGTTGTATACAACGCAGATATGGTTAAGGAATTATTCTCTACACACCACTAAGAAGCTGCTCGCTGATAACTAATAATATATAAGTTATGTAATAAATTATATAATCAGAATTCTACAATAAATATAATTACATAATAAAGTATATAATATATGAAATGCGTGACATAGATATTAACTATGCCACGCATTTTATTATATCAACTATAAATTATAACCAGTAAATCCACTAGTTTATCACTTGTATTTTTTTACTTTTATTTTTTATCACTTATAACTTTTATTATTTTTATTTTTTATCATTTATACTTTGATACATTAGTTGAATCTACCTTCTCAAATGGTACCCATACATATAAGCCGTCATCTGATATTCCTTCAATGCCACTCGTACTGCTTCCTGTTCCAAGTGCTATAGCTGCTTCTATAAGCCTCTTTCCCTGTCCGTCAGCAGACTGGTATACTGTAAATGACATTGTTCCTGCTTCTATTGCCTTACAGCCATCGCTTGTCGCATCAATACCAAGAATTAATATATTACTCTTTCCTGCTTTACGACACGCATCTACTATACCAAGTGCCATAGTATCATTGTTACATATAACAACATCACATTTCTGGTTAGTCTTTAAGAATATATTAAACATTTCCTCTGCTTTTGACTGCTCCCAGTCAGCGTGGTCTTCAAATACATAATTAATCTTCTTTCCAGAAGCATTAAATATCTCTTTAACAGCTTTAGTTCTTCCCTTAGTTGCTGAATGGTTTGATGGTCCTTTAATTATAGCAACATTAATCTCTGATGATGATTTTAACTTATCAAGCACATATTCTGCCTGAAACTGTCCTGCTGTGTACTCATCTGAGCCAACATACATATACTTGCCAGCTTTAAGTCTTGATTCATCTGGTGATACATTAAAGAATACAATAGGAATATCTCCTGCGAGAGCTTCAAGCTCTAATGAAGTATCTTTATCTACCATATTACAAAGAATTACATCATAATTCTCTGAAACTGCTTTCTTAATATGCTCAACCTGCTTTTCAATTGAATTATTGGCATCTAATATATCAAGCTGTATATTATTCTCCTGTGCTGTTTCCTTTGCTTTGTTAACTAACTGTGTTCTAAAGGCATCAGCCTGTGCCAGTGTCATTAACATTTTTACACCGCTCTTACTGCCTGTTGAAGATGTATTAGTACCAATGCCACAGCCGGAAACACCTAATACAATTATTACCAGACATATTAATAAACATAACCTTTTCTTCATTCTATAACCTCTTTTCCGGACATTTTATCTTCTCTATATATGAAACTGCTGTACCTGATTAGAAAGCTGTTCTGCCGAAGCTGCTAATTCTTCTGCTGAGATTTCCACCTGTCCACTGTTTTTAGAAATATTATTAGCCTGTCCTAACATTGACTCAGATGTTGCCATAATCTCATCTGAGCTTGCAGCCTGTTCCTCACATATAGCGGCAACATTAGTAGCAACCTCATCAACACGTCCAATCTTCTCAACAACATTTGCCATAAGTTCATTGGTTGCCTTAATATTATTGAATATTGTATTAAATGTATCTACTGCTGTATGAATTAATACTGCACTGTCACCAATCTCTCCAACACTGTCCCCCGCCTGACTTACAGCATCTTCAACAAGCTTGTTAATCTCTATGATAAGCTGTGTAATGTGTCCTACAGACTCTGTACTGTTCTTTGCAAGTGAACCTATCTCAGAAGCAACAACTGCAAAGCCTCTTCCTGCTTCTCCTGCTCTTGCTGCTTCAATTGATGCATTAAGTGATAAGAGGTTAGTTTCATCAGCTATATCACCTATAAGCTTAATAATATCGACTATTTCCTTAGAAGCCGAACCAACTTTATTAACAGCTTCCTCAAGACTTCTTATTGATAACTCAATATTGTTAAGTGCTTCGCTGACGTGTTCCATATCCATTCGTCCTTTTTCGGACACTTCAACTGTCTCACGCATTTTAATATCAACTGAGTCGCCATCGTTCTTAGTTTCTGCGGCAACACCTGCAAGCTGTGTAACATTTTCTGCTATCTCATTAACTGACAATGATAACTGGTCAACTGTGTCGTTAAGTTCACGCATCGACTTAGACTGTATATCTGCCGCAGTATTCATCTCGACTGATACATTCTTGCTTGAGACTGCCTGCTCCTTTAATCGTACTGATACATCTCCAATCTGGGCTATCATCTGGTGCATAGCCTGAATAAACTTCTGTATGCTCTGTCCCATAACCGCAATCTCATCATTGCCCTTAACATTAACTGATACAGTAAAATCACCAGAAGCCATCTGTGTGATAGCTTTAGTCATATTCTTTACTGGCTTAACTACCACATTAGTCATTCTTTCAACAAGAACACAAAGAAGCATTATACATATAATTCCTACAATTATCATAATAGTTCTTAAACGTATAAGCTTTGCAAGTACGATACTCTTAGGAATATATGATACTAATACCCAGTCAGTGCCATCGACCTCTTTAAATACCGTCATATTGCCGTCAATAGTCGTGAAATCATAATCATTAGAATTAAATTTGGCTGCTATCTTCTGATAATATTCACTCTGTCCGGAAGCACCAAGCTTCTGTGATATTAATGAAGATTCTCTGTCAGCAAGTATAACTCCTGTATTCTTATCAACAAGAAATGCCTCTGCATTATCCATATCAATGAAAGAATTAACAATTATAGTAATTCGGTCAAGTGTCATATCTGCTGATATTACCCTTATATTATCAGTTCCATCATTAAGAATACCTGAAGCACTAATTACATTAACCCCCTCAGCGTTCTTATATGCCGAACCAACAGCCATATTAACCCTTGTAAGACCTTCCTTATACCATGTGCTCTGTACAGGATTGCTCTCCTTCTTAGTTGACTTATCCGCCTTTATAAGATTACCATTAGAGTCAGATACATATAAACCATCTGGATAATTATCATTATAGTTATAATATCCGTCAAGAATAGCCTTTAGCTGTGTATCATCCGGGTGAAGATTTTCTATTGTGGTCTTTGCCATCTGGAAAGAAGCAAGGTTCTCACTTAACCAGGCCTCTATCTTAGATGACTGGTTACTTACCGATGACTCCAGCAAATTCTGTGAATAATCTTCAATTATGCCCGCTGATGCCTGATAAGCAATAAGCACAAGTACTGCCACGATAGCAATAACAACTGGCATTATGCTTCCTAAAAGCCTGGCCTTAATTGATATTTTCCTTTGTTTCTTCATAGTTACAAACCCCTTTCTTATGTATTCAATTGTATATAATTTTCACGCAAATACACTATATTTATTATATCACTTTACAATTATTTAACAATCTTTTTATTATAATTCACTATAGCCATTGCACATATGAACATTGGAAATGTTATTACTTCCAAAATGTTACCTGCACCCTGCACAGCATACACTAAAGCCGCCATTCCAAAGCCTGCAATTATATCCGGCACACAATACCTTGCTGAATTGACCAATGTATGAATTAAAATAACCAATAAAATAATTACGCTGACACACCCCATAGTAACAAGCATTTGCAGCCATATGCTGTGTGCGTTATCAACTACATTTCCATATAAAATATCCCAATGACTATCTGAATAATAACTCAGATTCTTTCTAACCGTTCCCTCACCCAACCCGAATGTTTTATATATAAATGGATAATTCTTATAGCCATTGATAAGATTACTCCATATGTAACCTCGTCCTGAGCCCCAGTCATCTGTTATATAAAATGCTCCATTTTTATTAATATTATCACTAATCACACGGACTATTGCATATATTCCAAATCCACCTGCCATTACACAATATATTATCTGGACTATGCGGATTTTAATATTGTCGAGCAGCTTCTGCAATCTGTTATCACTAAGTACTATCAATACATATAACAGCAATAATACAATAATTATGATATTAAATATATTATTAGTTGATATAAGCCCTGACATTATATTACTAAGCTTCCTTACTTTATCCGGAATAATAAGCTTAATACACCCTGCAACACGTCCTGCAAGCAGAACTGCCGTAAGTGTCACTATGTATTTTTTTATTAAAGCCACCGATTTAATTGAATATGGAAACAGAATAACCAGCGGAATTACAACAGCCACAAGTGCCATATCACTGTCGCATATTATAATTCCAATTATTCCAGATATTACTGCAATATAATAGAATATTTCTTTAGATGCTGTTTCTGCCCTGTAATATGCAGCAATTGCAATAGACAATGTAAGTCCTGTATACATTCCATATACATTAATATTTCCAAGCGTTGACATATACACTGTCTGCTCTTTTATAGTAAGATTACTGAACAAATGCAATATATCAATATTCATATAATTAAACACAGCAACCAGATGTACCATAATAGAAGCCGCCAGAATTAATATTACATCTATCTCTTTAAACTCATAACACTCCGAAACCGTCCAATAAAGCAATGCCACTGCAATAAAAAATATCATACCTATATATCTTGAACCTGCACCATATAAAGCTATATTCTTATACGGAGATATAAGATAAGATATTATTGAACTGGCTATCAATAATACCGAATATATAATATGCTTCTTATTCTTTATATTGTAAATTATTTTTATATTGAAGTTTTTCTTTATATCTAAAGACTTCTTTGCCCCCGGATAATCACCAGATATAATTATTCTGAATACAATCTCATTAATAATCATTGCAATCCAGCCCACAAGTGCAATAATAACAAAGAATACATATCTTGTCTTCGTAACATTATTAAGCTTATCTGTCATAACAAATGGGAATAACACCATCATAAGTATCACGGTAATCTTTCCTATATAATAACGCACATTTTCATATATATTCTGCTTATTCATCTTACTTCTTCCTTTATCCTGTCATCTTATTATATGATGTCGAGGTCAAAAGCCCCTACTTTGATACCTACGAATTTTCCCGTACCACTATATTAAATACATATTAATATTATATTAAAACACTAAAAAAAATATATACTTAATATTAACATACATTCAGACATTAGTCATAAATATTATCCATAATTATTTTTAATATTTTCTTTTCAAGGATAAATTGTTATGGTATCATAGAAAAAATTTAATAAAAAGGAGACTCAAATGAACGAAAAGACTCAAAATCAGGAAACTGTTCGTGATGCCCGCCAGCTCGGTATTCCTAAAATGCTTATACTTGGTATACAGCATATGTTCGCAATGTTTGGGGCAACTATACTTGTTCCAATACTTGTAGCAGGATACTTCCAGAGTGCGTGCAATGAACCTTTAACAAGAGGTCTTACAGTTTCTGTAACTTTATTCTGTGCTGGTATTGGTACACTTATATTCCATATATGTTCCAAATTTAAAGTACCCGCATTTTTAGGCTCATCATTTGCATTCTTAGGAGGTTTCTACACAGTTGCCAACTTAAATACAGGAATATATGCAGATATGAGTGCCAACGATAAAGCTGCCTATGCATGCGGTGGAATAGTTATCGCAGGTTTATTCTATCTTATTGTTGCCCTCATCTTTAAGATTGTTGGTGTCAACAGAGTTATGAGATTTCTTCCACCCGTTGTTACAGGTCCTATCATTATATGTATAGGTTTATCACTTGCTTCATCAGCTATTAACAATGCTTCTACTAACTGGCTTTTAGCCTTTGTTGCATTAGCTGTAATCGTTATATTTAATATATGGGGCAAAGGAATGTTTAAGATTATACCTATCCTTATGGGTGTAGTTATTTCCTATGTATTCGCATTAATACTTAATGCCTTCGGTGTTACTAACCCTGATGGTTCTGCAATACTTAACTTTGCTTCAGTATCATCTGCAAGCTGGGTTGGAATACCTAAGTTCCAGATATGTAAATTCGATATAACTGCTATACTTGTTATGGCTCCTATCGCAATTGCTACTATGATGGAACACGTTGGTGATATGTCAGCTATATCTGCAACTGTTGATGAGAACTTCATCGCAGAGCCAGGTCTTCACCGCACACTTATGGGTGATGGTCTTGCCACAGCATTTGCAGGTTTTCTTGGCGGTCCTGCTAACACAACTTATGGAGAAAATACTGGTGTACTTGAACTTTCAAAGGTTTATGACCCAGCAGTTATAAGAATTGCTGCTATATTAGCTGTTATACTTTCATTCATCCCTAAGTTCTCAGCTATTATATCAACAATGCCAACTGCTATCATCGGCGGTGTATCATTTATGCTATATGGTATGATATCTGCTATCGGTGTAAGAAATGTTGTTGAAAACAGAGTTGACCTTACTAAGTCACGTAATCTTATAATCGCAGGTGTTATATTCGTATGTGGACTTGGATTTTCTGATGGTCTTACATTCACTATCGGAGAAACACATATCACACTTACAGCACTCGCTATCGCCGCTATTGCTGGTATTATCCTTAATGCAATTCTTCCTGGCAATGACTACAACTTTGGTGTTAATCCAGAAGGTGACCAGAGCCGTGGAGTATATGTAAGCAATACAGACAATAAATAATATCTATATAATAATTGGCACAGGAAAGCAATGAACCATAAATATACATTTGCTTTTTCTGTGCCATTAATACTATAAGAATTAAAAACAGCCCACCATAAATGTACCTTAATCTGATTAAGATACATTATGACAAGCTGTTTTATATTGAATATTATTATTTAGTACCAAATATTCTATCGCCAGCATCTCCAAGACCTGGGCAGATATAAGCCTGCTCATTAAGCTGTCTGTCCAGATGTCCTACATATATCTGTACATCCGGATGTGCCTTGTGAAGCTTCTCTAAACCTTCTGGAGCAGCTATGATACACATAAATTTAATCTTCTTACCACCATGCTTTTTAATCTGGTCGATTGCATCAACAGCAGAACCACCTGTTGCAAGCATTGGATCTGTAACTACAATAAGCCTTTCCTCAATTGGATCTGGAAGCTTGCAGTAATATTCGTGTGGCTCGTGTGTTTCCTCATCTCTGTACATACCAATATGACCAACCTTAGCAGTTGGAACAAGTGCAAGTATACCAGATACCATACCAAGACCAGCTCTTAATATTGGTACAATAGCAAGCTTTCTTCCTGCTATCATTGGTGTCATACAAGTTTCAATTGGTGTCTCAACTTCAATATCTTCAAGTTCAAGGTCACCCATAGCCTCAAACCCTTCAAGCATTGCTATCTCTTCTACAAGCTTTCTGAATTCATTAGTTCCTGTCTTCTTATCGCGAAGTAATGAAATCTTGTGCTGAATAAGAGGGTGTTCAAACACTGTAATATTCTCTTCGTTTCTTAAATCCATATCATTCTCCTTGCCTGTGCGCCGTACGCATTTTGTTTCATTATTTTATATAATACCATATATGCAGTATCAGGGTCAAAAGGTATTTTCCCCCTGCCATATTTTTCTTTATTTTTACAGCATATTGTGCTAAACTGTCTTATGTTTGTATTTAAACTATATTATAAATCTATGAGGAAAAAAGTTATGGCTAAAAATACATTTTCTGTAAAGAATGATATGCAGTACCTTTTCAAACCTAAGGTATCACTCTCAAAAATCGAACGTAAAAAGAAACGCCGTGCATGGGCTTTCGCTATTGGCTCTGTGCTGGTTCTTATACAGCTTGTCCTGACAGTGTTATTTTTACTAAAAATGTTTAAACTTGATATTCTTCCGTTTAAATATTTATTTATGATTAATATTATACTTATATTATTAGTACTGTATGATTTTACATCACAATTCACGAAATCACACATACTAGGAAAGCTTATATCGGTTATGCTGTCCTGCCTTATATTATTCACATATCTTTTTGCCGCCAAATTTGACTCCGTACTGGACAAACTTGGTGCTGCCAATGTTGAGATAGACATTGTTGATGTGTGCGTGCTTTCAAATGACAAGGCACAGAACTTAAATGATGCAGCTAATTACAAATTTGCCATTAATTCAACTGCAAGCAATGCCAATATCAATACCTCCATTGAAAGCATTAGTTCAGAAACCGGCAAGACAATCAAGCCAACTGAATATACTAACTGGTCTAATCTTGTTAATGCACTTTATGATAATAAAAATGTTCAGGCTATCGTTATCAATCACTCTATGATGAGTATTATATCTCAGGAATTTCCTGATTTTGAGGATAGCATAAAGATAATTAAGACTTATGAATACAAAGAAAAGGTTGAACTTGATGCCTCTAATGTAAATGTAAAACGTGATCCTTTCATTATATATGTTTCAGGTATATCAAGTGATGACGGCGAAGATACCAAGCTTGCAAGCAAGGCACTAAGTGATGTTAATATTCTAGCAGTTATCAATCCGGAAACCAAGCAGGTATTACTTGTTACTACACCTCGTGATTCCTATATTAAAATCAGTAATTCATCAGGTGTAACCGGTTATGACAAGCTTGCACACGCAGGTTCTTATGGTGTCGATAAATCTATCGAAGCCCTTGAAAATCTGTACGGAATTAATATTGACTATTATGTAAAGATTAATTTTGCTGGTTCACAGGCAGTTATTGATGCCCTCGGTGGTATTACAATTGAGTCAGAGATAGAATTTACCAATGGATGGGAAGCTGCTCCTGTTTCTTACCATTTTGTTCAGGGTGCTAATGAATGTGATGGAGAAAAGGCTATTGCTTTCGCAAGAGAACGTAAAGCCTTTGCAGCTGGTGATTTCCAGCGTGGACGTAATCAGACAGCCGTTATTAAAGGTATTATTCAAAAGGCCACATCACCTGCAATACTTACACGCTACTCAGCAGTTATGGATACAGTTAGTGATATGTTCTTAACAAATATACCTTCAAGTGCAATATCTGACCTTGTAAAGTTACAATTAAGCAACAGCACACCTTGGAATATACAGACATACAGTATATCTGGTAAGACTGATGAATATCGTCATCTTGAGGTATCTAATGTATATGGTGCTTCTATCGTACTTCCATACGAAGAAGATATAAGCACAGCAACCAAGCTTATGAATAAGGTTATCGCTGGTGAAACCTTCGATGTTGACACATACCTTAATTCAGATAACTAATAAGCTTTATTAAATAATATTTAAAATAAACACATATAAATCCCCATTGAAAGCAAACATTTCAATGGGGATTTATATGTTAAATATTAATTTGCCATAGATAATTATATGTCACTACTATAAATATAAAATTATGTCCAGTTATATGTAGTTACATAATAATATCTATATCGCACTACCTGTATCTACTATCTGGTAGGCTTCAATCTTGAACTGGTCTTCTGCACCTATTCCAACAAATCTACAGCCATACATATACTCGTCATTCTCACAAGAATCTCTGTGTAGAATTTCAACTACAACGTAAAGCTTTTCGCCATTAGCAAGAGTTATAACCGTGTCATAAAAAGAATTAACTTTAAAATCATAGCCAGACTTAAATGCTATCCCACCTTTAGATATGTCTACAACGTGAACATCAGCTTTATTTTGAATACGATCTGCGGCATTTACCCCTAGCTGATTAAGTGATACCGTTACATCTATATCTGTTCTCCTTGCTTTTCTCATCTCAGCACCCATATTACATCCATCTCCCATTCAATATAATATAAAATTGTATAATACTTGTATATATTATCACATTATTCGACATATTTCTATTATTTATAATATTTTATTACATTTTTATTAATTTTGTATAAATTAATATTTTATTGTTGTGCTAATTTTACAAGGCGTTTATTCTCGTACATATGCTTATCAGCCCTGTCAAACAGTGTTCTAAGCGTACATTCTGTATAATCATTAGAAAATGCCCATCCATACGCATAACTTATCTTAATATTCTTTCCGTAATCGTTAAAATCCTCAACCTTTTCCTTTAACTTTTCAAGCAAGCCAATAACATCTTCCTTAGGCATATCCCTGATAACTGCAACAAACTCATCTCCGCCATATCTTCCAACAAATTCCTTTGACGGTATGACATTTCTTAATATATTGGCAAAATTAACAATCAACTGGTCACCAACAGAATGTCCTAATGTGTCATTTGCAATCTTCAGATTATTAAGGTCAAACATTATACAAGCAACATTCTTGTCAAGAAATCTTAAATCGTGGAATACCTCTTCACATCTGCTCTTATTAGGAAGTCCTGTATGAGCATCCAGATATGCTTTTTGTTCAAGCACTTTATTCTTTCTTACAATTATAATTGCCTGTATCATCTGAATAATTATAAGTAAAAGCAGCCCTGCCATATCAATAACTGTAATTGTCTCTATAAAATGGATATTGTCGGCTATACCCTCTGAATATCTTTCTGCCGCAGATACTGTCTGGTCTGCAAGCGAAAAATACATCTCACTCATATCAACAATATCTGAATTATCAACTCCGTTTTCCCTTACATTATTAATCTCATTCTTAAGCTTACCCCAGTAATCAATCAGTATATCAAGCTTCTTCTGGTAGTCTGTATCGCGTAAGCTTACAAGATTATACTCACCATCTTCATACTTCAAATCTGCAAGAACATTATCAAGATATTCTATTAGCTCATCATCGGAATTACCGATAACCTCAAGCTTAACTGCCCTCTGTGTTGCACCTCTCACAAGTCCTGCATAATTAATTACTCTTGCAGTTCCCTGAAGATTTTTAATCTCTACCATCATATTAACAACCAATACAATAAGTATAATAATCAATGCACTCTGTATCATCATATTTACTGTTCTTATCTTACTGTTTTTCTTAAGCTCTTTATTAACCATTATACTACCTTCTTAATCTTTATTAGCTCTCAATTAAATATTATAAGTTCCAGACTTAAACTGCATTATACAATATACCTTTATACAAGGCAATAGAAGTTTATGAAAAAAGTATGAGAAAGTAAGGACTAAAGTACTATATCTGTACCTTAGTCCCTGTAGTATTTACTATATATTTATATTTCAAATATAGAATAATATTACATTGCTATAATATAATCAATAATAACAGCATTAAACTGCATAACTATAAGCCCCAGTCTGCCCTGCTGTCTTCCTGCTTAGAAGACACCCCCTCTGCAAGTACCTTTAATTCAAAATGTGCATTTTCTGGAATATCACCTGTATATGTTACCTTATTAATCAAACGTGATGTCATATCCCCCGGTGCAACCGGCACACTATAATAATAATATCTCTCATTATCGTCAAATGAAGAATTATCCATATAGAACCAGCTTCCAGTTAAATCTTCATTATCCTTCATAGCTTTATCAACATCAGCTTTACTCTTTAACTCATTGGCATAAGAATAACTGACCTTGCCCCTCATATCAACAGCGGCTATATTTCCTGCAATTCCCGCCTCAATATTTTCCTTGCTGTCATCGTATATAATCATAGGTACTAACCTTACCCTCACATAAGTATCAGTTGTAGGATACTCATCCGAATCAATATTCTTTACAGCTATTTCTTTGGTTCTCGTAGTATTGTCGTCTTTAATTCTATCATAAACATCATTAATATTATCCGTAAGCTGTTCACCCATATCTTCATATATTATTGTATTATCATCGGTGAATTGCTCAACTACACCTATATTAACCGCCGCACCTGCGAACTGGTTAGCCACTGTCACTGTCCTTGCATTAAGCAGGGCATAAGTAGTCCCGGCAGCACCCATAAGTAATACAGTTATTCCAGCCGCCAGTGCAGTCTTTTTTAACTTTCCCATATACTTCTGACTTCCTTCCAGTTATTTTTTCTAATTATTACCTCATATGGACTTTATAAATTTTTAACCTGTAAACCATTCATAATATTACTGTATAACTATCAAGAAGCTTAATAGCTATAAGGCTCTCTCTATCTTAAAATGTATCCAAGATACGGCACATTTAATACCACTTTCCCAACAACCTTATCATAAGCTACACTTCCGCCATCTTCAGTCTCATTCGCATCACCTTTGGTGTGAAAACTCTCTGTGTCATTATCTTTATCAACAACCCTGTGGGTAACGACTGTATTATCATTAATATAAAATGTAATAACATCACCAACCTCAATATCATCAATTGATGATTTCTCCACATATACAACACTTCCAACGTGATATTCAGGCTCCATGCTTCCCGACAGCACCTTATAAGTCTTAAGTCCCATAAGCCTTGGAATATATAGAACTGCCGCCATAACCAACACAATCACCAACAGAATATCCGTGACAATTTTTATAAACTTTTTCATATTCCCCTCTCGTGCATTATCTTATAAACTTATTAACTGCTGATGCTGCATCTCTTAACCAGTTATAATTCTTCTTAATAACATTGCTAAAATCTGCCTGTGCCTTATATCCATCAGCAGTATTTCCATAATGCAGTTTATCAAGCCCGAAGAATTCCGGTTTTGTGCCATCTATTCTCTTTCCTATAAATATATCATCACATTCCTTATAGGAGTCATTGCCAGAATAGTTATCACTCTTTTTAATTAAGGTATATTCCGGTGTCCAGCTTTCTTCCTCTATAACACTATAAAAGCCTTTCTTTAAACCAGTCACTGTGCTTGTAGCTGACAATACATTACCATTGGCATCAAATGAAGCTGTGGCATAGAATACCGCCTCTAATGCACCCTTGTTCTCTGTATTATCTTCATTCACAACACCATACTGCTCTATTCTGAATATAAATGTCTGGTTAGCTCTTATAACTTTGTTATCAATATACTGCTCATCAATATATTTAGTTATATCAAGCTGCCCCTTAACAACCTTTATTCTATAGCACGCACAATCACTGCCATAATGATCACCTGGCTCGTCATTGTTGTATATTATGCCGCTTGCTATATGTCCATCTGTATTAATAGTACACTCATCGCTATTACTTACAGGTGTTACATTATAAAATCCTTTCACATAATATACGCTGTCACTTCCTGTGCTGGCATTACTATTAATTCTGTTAATAACATCTGCCTTAGTTATAACACTTCCTAATGTTCCATTATTATCCTCATACCACTCCGTATAATAATCCTGCTCTGTTAATGCATTTCCGTCTTCACGGATATTGCCGTTAAGTTTGAACATTTCGGACATTTCATAATCTGCTGAGGTAACATTTTCTCCGTAAAATATTACATTTTCCCTGCATTTAAGAGTTCCGTTGACTTTTACATTAACCTTCGGTGTATCGAATTCCTTAATACCTCCATTGATAATTACACCAGAAGCCGAAGCATTAGTCGTAACATTATTACCACCTATATAATTATCCTTTGCCTTTACGAATATGCTTTTCTCCCAGGTATACAGCTTACTATCAGAATACTGTACTGACTGGTTATCCCATTCTACATACAGAAGATTTCTTTCCTTATCATACTTTATATTACCGCCATTCACACTGTACGTCTGGTCAGCCGCTTTATCAGCCGTAACTATCTCGTTATTATCAGCTATAATGTCAAATCGCAAATCAATGTAATCTCTTATTATTACATTATTAATCACATCACCTTCTGCATAGCTTCCATTATTATTGCTGATACCTGTCATAAGATTAATCTTATATGTGCGGTTATCCCAATCCTCTACCCTTACCTGCTTATCAACGATAAAATCTTCTATGCTTACATTTCTTGTATTGACAATACTGCTGTTAAATACATTTTCAACCGCATAACTCTTCTTGCCGTCTATATACTGTACTTTAGTTCTTGTAACAGCAATTATATTTCCACTGTTGTCTGTGAGTGTGGCTATAGCTGTTGAACTGTCATTCTCATCAAGTACAACCTCGACATTGTATTCCTCATCTGAACCTGTGTAGCCGTCTGGTGCTGTTATTTCTTTTAAAATGTATTTTCCAACCGGAAGATTATCAAAGCTTACTATACCATTCTTATCAGATACACTTGTTTTAGTTAAAACATTTTCCTTATTATCCTTACTTGTAATTCCAAACACTGCATTAGCAAGCCCATTCCCCCTATCGTCAGTCTTTTTAAAATTAAGATTGCCACTATCCGCAATATCAATTCTTGCTGAATTAGGAACAATAAACTTCATATTACAGTTAGAGGCATTACCACCTCTCTCCATATAAAGAACTGTTATTGTGTGGTTAGTTGACATATTCACTTTATCCCTGCTTGCAACAGTCTGTAATTCCCTCGCTATAGGCCCTGTCTGCCAGAGGTCTACATCACCACCACATTCAGGATGTATTCCACCAAGATCAAGAACAAGCTCACCATCGACAAATACCCACAAATCATCATCACCTGTGAACTTATATAAAAGGTCGCCTGTATAACCATTAAGCGAGAATGAAATATCATATCTCATTCCGAAATAATAGTTAGTACCCTTCTGTCCATCAGCTGCATTATAACCGCAGTCTAACACATTGGAGTCCGCATTATTTAATGGGAAGAAATTATCTCCCGCCAATGTCACATCACCTGATGGCGAAGTTACGCTTTTTAATGTGTAAGTGCTGCTGTCATTACCATTATCCTGTTTATCAAATGTCAATTTATAATTGTTATATATTGTCTTTCCTGTCTTCTTAGCATCAGAAAATAATCCCGGCTCATCAACATTGAACAATACATTTTTATAATTTTCCTTATCAAGCCCATAAATAATTCCCTGCGAAGCATTCATATAATCTTTTTTTACTCCGCCAAATGAGCCTGTTGTCTTAATTCCACCATTGTAATATATACAGGTGTTGACATTAAGTCCATTAACGTAACAATTGTGCTGGTTAGCCCTGAAGTTCTGGTCTATGGTTCCAACAGTAAGCTTTGGCTTTCCATTGTCAGCGTAATTAGATGAAGTATTAATACTTCTCTTTGGATATTCCTTATAACCCCAGCCATACACATTTCCTTTATATGGTGCAACTACATAATCATAAAATGTGCAATATCCCTCAAGCACGTTATCTGATGCCGCCAATTTACTAACACCTGGTGTATCCGCATTTCCCGTAGTATCTGTACTACCTGCCTTATCTATATTTCCTGTAGTGTCTGTACCTTCTGATGTATCTGCACTTCCTGCCTTATCATTAGAATACACCTGTATTGCATTAACATTTTTTATATTACTGCTACCTGCTCCAAATGCTGTATACATCATTGCTGTTATAGCTGTCACACACAATAACACACACATCACAATAGAAACAATAACCTTCCTGTGCTTCCAGTTAATTCCCATGTCAGCTCCTTTCACCTTTCCATTACTACTGTATTCTTTCTATTGCGTACTCTATACTCTCATCAAGCTTTTTTACTCTAAGATTTCCTTTAATCCTTCTGACAACAACTAACGCATTGTTATAATCACACTGCGTAAGCATAATCACATACTGCCATTTATTGTACTGTGAAATCAGATCTCCTTCCCTTAATGAAGCCAGCAATGTATTCTTTATATGTGTGCTGTTCCTGCCATTTACAGTGACAAGCACAATTGTAAAAAAACAATTGCTTCTCTGTCTTCTTCTAAGTTCCAATTCAAAGCTTTTCTTAAAACTATTATAATCACAGAATAAGGCTCCCTTTAAAGCCGTTCTGCCTGCATAAAGCTCACTTCTTACAGTCCTTATATCCGATCTGGCTGAATGTGTCATTATAAGAAGCTGGTTATATAGTTCCATTAACTTTCTTCCAGGGCTTACATTAAGCTGTTCTTTTAACAAATCCTTCACCTTCTCATAATGCCTAGCCGCTTCTGCTATTTTATTCTTAGCAATCAGTGACTTAATATAATAGAATTGTATATCTTCATCTAATCCATCTATCATTATTGCTCTATGTCCGATTTGTTCAATCATGTCATAATCACCCTCACCATATAAATCCTGCAATACATTTTTAACAAGCTCAAGATACCTTGAATGATAATACACGCTGAATGTAACAACCCAGTATTCATAAGAATATTTATTAAAGAATTTCTTTTTATAAATGTCTATTGCATAAGCACTGTATGATATACGTTCTTTAATATCCGGCTCACATTCTGCCCTGCTGCACAGCTTCTCGAACTGCTCAGTATCTATAACTGTATTGACATTATCATTCCAGCAGTAACTTCCCATTAATGTCTTTATGGGGTTGATTCCAAGCTGGCTTTTTAATACGCTTCTTGCCCTGTATACAAGATTTTTAAGTGCATTGGCAGGGTCGTCACATTCACCCTCTGTCCAAAGGACATCAGATAACTCCCCGACACTCACAACATTTTCCTTATGACATATAAGATATGCCAGAAGTCTTACCACCTTATCAGAATTGATACTCTTTTGTGAAAGCTCTTTATCTTTATAAGTGATTTTAAAATCATCTAAAAACGTAACTTTCAACTCCTGCGTATCAGCTTCTGATTTATACATTATTACTGCCTGTTCCTCTGCCTCATTACAACAACACCAGCTATTCCTGCTATGCCTGCAAGTGCCACAATTATATATAATAATATATTATTACTATCGCCTGTCTTTACCGCTGTAATCATATTATTGCTTACTGTATCGTACGCATCTGGCTGTTCTGCATTAACCGTAATCTCCAACTGTCCCTGCTTATTCATATAAGAATTGTCCATAGAACGACCATCTATATATAATACAAGCTTTATATCACAACTCTCACCCTTACTTAATTGTGCAATCCTGACATCTTCATCAAAAAACGACTTGTCAGACTGTGTCTTACTGCTGTTACCTATAAGTTCATTATAAAAAGGCTCTGTATCTGCGTTTTTATAAAGCTTAATTCCATATACTGCCGTCTGATCTCCAATTCCTTTATCTGCAATGTTATCAAGAACTTTTCCATTAATATAGAATTCCATATTCTCTGCTGAACTGTTGGATATCTTAATAACTGAACTTCTCTCCTCTCCTGGGAGCATATCCCCGTACTCAAGATTCTTATCAACCACTACGAATTTCTTAGCTGTTTCATCAAGTGTTATAACCGTATCATCTGCCAAGACTTTAACATATGGCACTGTAATAACAACTACGGCAGATACAACCGCCACTAATTTCTTTAAAAGCATATCTCCTCCTACCTGTCAGATACAGCTTTAAGGCTGCCATCATCACCTAATTCAGCTTCAACTCCCCATTCTGTCAGCATAGCATCACCGGCCGCAACTGTCTGGACTGCTTCTGCATCCCAATTAATATTAATAGTCTTTCCGCTGTATTTATTAGTATTCTCAGATTTCGAATCAAAGAGTATTATTGAATCCATAAGCTCTGGTGTTCTCTCACCTGGATTTAATACCTTATTATAATATACATATACATTTTCACTATCTGTATGATTATCGGGTACTATCCAATCATCTTTATTAATCAAATTGATATTAACCCAGTTATCCTTGCTAATCTTTACACGGACATATTGTGCCTTCTCTCCACTATTAAGCACAGATACTCTCTGTTCAATAGTGTCATCTATTGTGTTAATTCCGTTAGTCTGCATATTGCCTTTATCATCAATTCCCGCACCACTTACACACAAGCTTAAATCTAACGAAGATGTCGTAACTGTCTTATCAACGTATGCTGACACACGATTTTTCGCCATTGTCTTACCCGTGTATAAACCAGCAATAACAAGTATTGCCGTACCAACTAATATGAATCTTTTCATATACTTCCTCTCATTTCATTTAATTAAGGGGCAAATTATTAATCTGCCCCTGACATCATTACATTTATTATTATATTGGGCTGGTGTAATATATATGACAACTTTTGCCGCATATTAATAACGCTTGAATTATTTTAAGCTTTTTTCAATAGCCACATTGCCCCAACCTGTAATATTACCAGCTTCATCAGTTACAGGTGTGAAATTATCAGACTGGATAAATTCTGCCATAACATTAATATTGAATGTTATTCCTGCAATTTCATTGCCCCATTCTGTTGGAATGGTAACTTTAGAGAATACTTTTGATGAATTGATTGCTCCTGTTTTATTAGAAAGTATCTCATTATAGTAATAATAACCATCCTCTGACTTAGTCCAGCCAGCACTAATATCAAGATTATTCTCAATAGCTAATGCCTGCTCCTTAGTAAGTCCCTCATAATTAATGCTCACTCTTACATAAGCATCTTCTGACCCTTTATCAAGGGTAACTGTTGGATCTTTATCAAGCACATCACCCGGCTTTACATTCGTATAATCTTTACCTATTGTATTATCATCTCTCATATGCTCATCTGTTTCTGTCAAAGTTCCTGTAACGTGTCCTATAGTTATTACATTTGCTCTTGTATCCTTATCTGTAAAATATGCAAGTGTTCCGTAAGTCACCCCTGTAATGCAAAGTATCAAAGCTGCTACACCGGCAGTTAATTTCTTCTTATTAACCATATAACCTCTTTCCTGAATAAATAAATATTATACTGTTATTGTTCAATTCCAATGATATAATACAATTTCAATAATATAACGCAAAAAGCACTGTCCGATTTATTCAATATAATACATTTTATTAGAACTGTGCATCAGCAGATGTCTTGCTGTTTACAAGCTTGATAAGTTCTGGCTGTGCCTCGTTGTAATCAGCAAATGTTGATGCCTGAACTGCAAAACCTGTAACCTTGATATTGAATGTAGGAAGTGTACCTGCACTTACAATATTACCGTCTGCATCCTTGTATACAACAGTTGGGTCGTACTGTTCCTTAGTTGTATCAATTATTGATAACTTATTGCCGTCTGCATCACACTTATAGATAGTTGTTGTCTTAGCTGCACTTGACCATTCTTCTGTTATTCCAGCATTAACTGTAACATTGTTAAATAATGCTTCTGTTGACTCTCCTGCTTCAACGGCTGTCATATATATCCACACTTCACTTCCGTCTGAATTGACTGTCGCCATTTTCCAGTTATCATTGTCGTAATCTGTAATTGATGCATATTTTTCAAATTCTTCTGCACTCATAAGATTGCCCTTATCATCTAAATAATCAACCTTAACCGCCATATAGACAGGCTGGTCTGATTCGTTATTCATAACAGGATTTTTCTTTATTACATCTCCTGGAAGATAATTCTTTCCTGAATCACTGGTCCATTCTGTTTCTGTAAGTGTTGTTGTAATATTACGGCTTGAAGTAAATGTATTGGTCTTAGTTTCTGTTACTGCATTAAGATATGCTAATGTACCTCCTACTGCAAGACCTGCTGAAAGTACCATAGCTGCTGCTGTTAATGTAATCTTCTTACAAGTTGTCATAATAATCAATCCTCCCTAACAATACTCATTTCCAATAACGAATTCTTCGCTTCCTCTACTGATACGCCCTCTGCCTGAACTGCATATGCCGTAACCTTGATATTAAACTCTGGTAATCTCTTAGTTGTGTTATCTGCTGTAATCTCATTGCTTAAATGCACTTTAGTAAATAAAGGCTTTGAAATATTTTCTTTAATATCTGTATTAGCATTATCTTTATCAAGCGGATTATTATACATATACATAAGCTGGCTTGCATATTCATCATTTTCTAAATCCGAATTGGCATTTCCAATAAATGTCCAATCTTTAGACCAGTCAATTCCTGCATTAGCAAGCTCCAAACCTCCATAAAGATATCTGTTTGCAAATTCCCTGAATGTTAGTTCGTTATTCTTCTCATCAAAGAACTGAACCTTTAATGCCACATATGCACTGATACTTTCATCATTAAGGCTTACGGTTGGGTCTTTATCAATTATCTGCCCTGGCACATATGCCTTAGCCGCTTCTTTTCCATATCTATCCCATTGCGGTTCTGTCAGGTCAATACTTATGGATTTATCCGACGCAAATACATTGGTCTTAGTTTCTGTTACCGTCTTTAACAAAGCGTATGCAGCCATACCACTGACTGACATAACGGCAATAACAGAACACACTAACAACAGTATCTTTTGCTTACCTTTCATACAGTGCTTCCTTTCTTTATTTACTTTACTGCGGTATTATTACCCATTCTGGTCACACGAAAGTCACACAGGAAAATATTTACAAAAAAATCAGTGATAAGATTTCTCTTACCACTGATTTTTCTCACCACTGATTTTTTATACTAATTTATTCAAGTGAACTGTCACCTGTAGCGTAATCAATTTTTACACCCGGCTGGACATTATAGCAAAATACATTATATGAAATTCCCTCTCCATTATCCTCAACAGATTCAGCCTCCATAAGCACTCCATCTGCAAGCAGGTTATCTCCTGTAAATATCGGTGTAACCCTGTACAGAACATGATTATTAGTTTCTTTAATATAGTCTGCTACCATATTTTCAAATAAAAGCATACCATCAACATTAAGATATCTCGTTCCTGTTATAAGATTATTCTTGTTGGCATTCTCTGCTGTAAGCTGGTAACCTATAAGATGACATCTGTTATAAAGATATTTTCCGTCTACTATATCATATTTTACTGTATGCCAGCCTGTAGGTTTTACAGAACCTATTGAGCCTCGTTTCTCTGTTGGCATTAAATCTTTTCCTATGCTTGCATAAGCTACTGTACATCTTCCAAGCTCATCTAACTCACCATAATACTCAAAAGAGTCCGCTGTCATATCGTTTTCTGTAAAAAAAGGTTCGTTATTATTAACTATAACATATGGACTGTCACTGTATTCTGGTAATGTGGCACGCCAGTCCGCACTATCCGTTCCCGCCGCTAATGTATCATTCTTATCTGCGGAATTATTCTTATTGGAGGAATTACTGCCACCTGCCTTATCAGTCTGCACAGTTGTACTCTCATTCTGTGACGGGTTAATGCTGTCTGAAATATCAGCACCTGAACAGCCTGCTAAGCTTAATACTAATGATAAAACAAGAATTAATGCAGGCAGTACTTTACACAGACGCTTATTTGACGTTTTAATTTTTTCTTTACTTGATAATATTCTATTTAACATAACTTTACAATAATTAAGCCTTACTCCTTATATATATTTCTTCTGTTATTTTATCGTGGGAATTACCCTCAAATTCCGATACATTTTCCAATTCGTAATTATCAAGCATTGCCGCCGGAAATGTAACGTCTGACGGATATTTTCTATTCCACTTATACACATAAATCTTACTTATGTTATCCTGTAACTCATTTATATCAACATTTTCCACAAAACAGTAATCTTGCGCCTGCGCCTCTGTATATGAATTATCCACGATAATATTATCTTTAGAAGTATCAAATAACTGACTGCTGTACTCAGACACCCATATTCTATTAGTTCCTGCAATATCAAGAATCCTCTCAATAAGCCTGATATCCTTGCTCTGTCTGCGTTTATTAAACATCATTCCGTTATTATCATCAATTATTACAATTGCTATCATAATTCTTTATTACTTTCCTGATATTTTCTTTAAATATTCATTCTTTAGCTCATTCTGTTCCTTGAGCCTTTTAATCTCATTGTTAAGCATCTCTACATACTCATAAGCAAGCTTAACGCCGCCTCTTACTGCTATATCCTCGTGCTTACTGCAATCATCAAGCCACTGCATAAATGACTTTTCTCTCAGATTATTATAAGTATTATCATCCTGTATAAACATACTGTGCCTCATTCCTGCATTATTTTAAATATTTTTGTATAGTTTCTATATTATTTTAAGTACCATTTCCTGCATTATTTCTATATTATTATTATCAGCGGTACTATTTAAGAAGCCACTCTATTTCTTCTTTATATGGTGGCTTTGTCTTCTTATCTGAACCTTCCTCGGCAAGCCAAGGTGTCTCTAATATCTTTGGCACATCAATAAATCTTTCATCGTGTACAAGTCTGTGAAGTGTTTCATACCCGATACTTCCTTTATCAATATTGGCGTGTCTGTCCTTGTGTGCTCCCAATGGATTCATACTGTCATTAATATGAAATACCGCTATCTGGTCAAGACCGATTACCTTATCAAATTCTTCAAATACTTCATCATAATGATTGACAATATCATATCCTGCATCATTAACATGGCAAGTATCAAAGCATACTCTTAATCTGTCTTTCTTATCAACACCATCATATATTGCTTTTAGTTCTTCAAATGTACGCCCAACTTCGCTGCCTTTTCCTGCCATAGTTTCAAGGGCAATATAAACGTCGTCATCATTCTGGTTAAGCACTGTATTAAGACCTTTTATAACCTGTGCAATTCCTGCTTCCACCCCTGCATTAACGTGACTTCCCGGATGAAGCACCATAATGCGGCTTCTCATTGCCGCTGTACGGATTATCTCTTTTTCAAGGAATTCAACTGCGAGCTCATATGTCTCTGGCTTAACAGTATTCGCAAGGTTAATTATATAAGGAGCGTGTACCACGATTTCCTCAATTCCGTGCTGTCTTGCATATTCCCATCCAGCTTCTATGTTAAGCTCTGATATATCTTTACGTCTGGTGTTCTGTGGTGCACCTGTGTATAACATAAATACATTAGCTCCATATGAAGCGGCTTCCTTAGCTGATGCTAAGAACATTTCTTTTCCTGCCATTCCAACGTGACAGCCTAATTTTATTTTACTCATTCTGTGAGACTCCTGTTTCTAATATTTCTTAATTTCTTATTTTTTAAGCATATAATATTATAAATTATATACTCCACCATGCAAGTGTAAGAAATCTATGCTTTCTTACACTGTCGGGCGTTCGCCCTATAGGATAAAAGAATAAAAAAGTACTTTGTGCAAGCACAGTTCTTTTTTTATTCTTTTATCCTGCACGGCTCATTGCTTACGCACATTATAGCATAAATTATGACGGATAATATGTCAAAACCAAATTATCCAGTTGGGATATTTTATAATATTTCATTAAAAAAGAGATATTGATACGCTAATCAATATCTCTTATTATGCATATAAAATATTATTTTAATTAATTTCTCTTATCAGGCTTAAAAATCCTGTTCTTAATAATTAAAGCATTGCACCATAATCTGTTACTATAATCTGGCCTGTTATTGCTTTGGCTTCATCGCTTGCAAAGAATATAATAACATTAGCAACATCCTCTGCTGTACAAGATGGTGCTTTAATATCACTATGGTTCATCATAGCACCTATCATATCCGGGTCAAGTGCCGCTGGGTCTGTTCCCATAGTCATAGGTGTAATTATATTGCCTGGACATATGGCATTACAACGAATTCCGTCTTTCTGAAATCTTAATGCTGTATGCTTGGTAAGTCCTATAACTGCCGCCTTAGAAGCTACATATGCAGCTCCTCCACAGCCCTTCTCACCTGCTACAGAAGCTACATTTACAATTGATGCACCGCTCTTCATTCTCTTAGAAGCAGCTTTCATACAACGCATAGTTCCTTTTTCATTAGTTTCAATAATTCTATCCATATCTTCATCAAGAAATCTGTCGATTGGCTTAAGTCCCTGCTCAAGAATACCTGCATTATTAACAAGTATATCTATCTTTCCATACTTATCCATTACCTTCTGCATAAGTGCCTCTGGGTCTTCAGGCTTTGATATATCTGTTGATACAGCATATACTTCACCACCTGCCGCTGTAATCTCATCAGCAACTTCCTTTAATGCCGCCTCTCTTCTTGCTGTGATAACAACTGCAGCTCCCTCTTTTGCAAATAACTTCGCTGTAGCTGCTCCAACACCAGAGTTACCACCTGTAATAACTGCAACTTTACCGTCTAAACGTCCCATAATAATCCTCCATTCTGTTCACGAATATTCTACTATATATACAATTTGCACATATCCTTTTGCATATATATGCTCGTTATGTATAATATTGTACAATTATATTATCTATTTGTAAACATTATCTGACAACTTTTTACAGATATATATAAGCCTCATTCGCTCCCCGAAGCTTATATATTGCTTTCAACCATCTTACAACCGCTCTTTTGGAATATTTAAAATGTGTTCTATGACTGAGTGAAATATACTTAGCATTACAGCTTTCTATCTTCCTTAACTGCTCAAGCAGAAGTCCTGCGTTGTATCTTCTGAATTGCGGACCTGTTGCTGGATAAAGTGCATCACCAACATAACATATGTCTTTAACCTCCAACGCAAGACACCCCTTTGCGTGGCTTGAAGCTATTGGAAATATATGAAGATTTATATCATCATCAATATACATATCATCTGTAACAATCTCACCTGCTCCTGTATATCTTAATGTATTCTTTCCCTGATACATATTCTTAAAATGTATATCAGACACATTTTTTATATGATCCGGGTGAAAATGAGACAAAACTATATTAATATTTTTTTCGGCCTGATTATAAGAATTAATCATTGCCGGTATATCAGAATGACTTCCTGTATCATAAAGCCATATATTATGTCCGGTTTCTACAATTACAACTGTACACGACAACGGATTTATTGTCGGCGTAATATAACTTATATTCTCATCTTCCCTGACTAATGATACTTTTTCAACAACTTGTGAATTCATATTACAGAATTATTCCTTTAAGATTATCTTGAATTCCTTTTGCAATCTCAGGCTTATTCATTGAATATATATGAATATTCTTAACACCATTAGCCAGCAGGTCTATAATCTGGTCTGAGGCATATATAACCCCCGCCTGTTTCATAGCATTTTCTGTATCACCATATTTATCAATAATATTCTTAAATCTTTCCGGCACATTGCAGCCTGATAATTTAACAGCATTCTTAACCTGTGCTCTCTTGGTAATAGGCATAATTCCCGGTATTATTGGAATATGTATGCCAGCTTCCCTTACCCTGTACATAAAGTTAAAGAAAATGTTATTATCAAAGAACATCTGTGTTGTAAGAAATTCACAGCCTGCCTTAACCTTTTCCTTAAGACCATTAATATCATCAAACTTATTCTTGGAATCTGGGTGTACTTCTGGATAACACGCACCACCAACACAGAAATCACCTGTCTTTTTAATCAGTTCTACAAGCTGTGAAGCGTGTTGAAATTCTGTAAATACTTCTCCGTCATAATCTTTAGGAATATCTCCGCGGAGTGCAAGAATATTCTCAATTCCAGCCTGCTTCATCTCTGTTAAAGCTGTATTAATGCTTTCTTTAGTTGCACATACACAAGTAAGATGTGCCATTGCTGGGACTTGATACTGCTTCTGGATTTCACTTGCAAGTTTAATTGTATTGCCCTTAGTACTTCCGCCTGCTCCATATGTAACGCTCATAAAGCCAGGTTTCAATGAGGCTATCTGTAAAGCTGCCTCCTTAACCATCTCAAAATCTGTATCTTTCTTTGGTGGGAATACCTCCATCGATAATGTTTCCTGTTCCCTGCCTATAATATCTCTTATCTTCAATATCTTTTACCTGCCTCGTCTGTATCTTTACTTATATCAGATTAATATAATTATGATACCTCTATTATTTATATAATTCAATAAAATGCGCTAACAGATTAATAATTACTATGGAAGCTTTAATTATAATGTGCTATTATATAACCTGTTTTTCATAAATACTAATTATTTATAAGGAGATTCTATGTTTCAGTCATTAGAGGCTAAACACCCTAAGTTCTATCAGGTGTTCAGGCTTTTTATTATTACATTTGCATCAATATTATATGCGTGGAATTTGCGCTGTTTTGCTAAGACCGCAGGACTTTTCCCTGGAGGATTTTCAGGACTTTCCCTGCTTTTACAGGAAATAATCATTAAGTTCTTACATATAACTATACCTTTCAGTATATTTAATATTGCACTTAATCTTTTTCCTACTTATATTGCATTCAAATACATCGGAAAGAAATTTACCATTTACTCAATTATAGTTATATTTTTATCAAGTATATTTGTGGATATTCTTCCACCTTATGTATTCACTAATGACGTGCTTTTGATAAGCGTGTTTGGTGGAATTATCAATGGATTTGCAATAAGCTTATGCCTTAACGCTGGTGCAACAACCGGTGGTACAGATTTTATAAGCATATTCTTATCACACGAAAAAGGAATAGATACCTGGAACTATATTCTGCTTGGAAATGTTGTAATGCTTGCTGTTGCCGGTGCTATGTTTGGCTGGTCAATCGCTCTTTACTCAATCATATACCAGTTCTGTAGTACTCAGGTTATCCAGTGGTTATATAAGCGTTACAAGAAGGAAACTCTTTTTATTATCTCAGACAAGTCTGATGAAATATACCAGATTATTAAAGAAACTACTCATCACGATGCTACTCTATTCAAGGGAGTTGGCTGTTATGAAGGCAGGGAAAAGACACTTCTTTATTCTGTAATTCATTCAGAGGCAACAAGACAGCTTATACCGCTTATACGAAGTGCTGATCCTCACGCCTTTATAAATATAGTTAAAACCGAAGAACTAGATGGACGTTTTCACGATATCCCTCACGATTGATTATAACTAATGTACTCCAATTATCAAAATTATTGGAGTACATCTTATTTATATTATGTCTTCATAACTATAAGATTAAACACAGTATTTCAAATCAACTCCCCAGCTTTCATATAATATATTTTATCCGCAAGTTCCTCAATTAATGAAGAATCATGACAACTTAGTATTATTAATTTTCCGTTATCTCTTCTCTTTTTTATCATTTCAATTACTTTGTTTTCCCCATTATAAATATTAACATACTCATCACTTTTTTCTTTGTTAATAAATATAAAATATAATATATATGTGTAATTAACAGCAAATTAATTAATAAATATAGATACATAAATAATAGTGCTATATAACCTACTACATTTGACTGTATATGATTATAATAACAATAATAGCTGTTTATTTTATCCCAATTTATTAACTTTAAATCAGTATTAACAATATATGTATAGGTTGCCCCAAAATAAATTATTGATATATATATACAAAACAACGTTAATTTCATTAATATTGTTTTCTTATAATTGGCAACGCTTTTATATTTTAATACGAAAATGTCTATATCTTTATATGATATTATATACATCACATTCAATATTATTAATATTGAAAATATAATAGACAAATTGCATTTATTAACACTTCCTCCTATTACATCCATTATAGAAGGCTCACATACTTTTATCATTCTTATATAACTTTCATATTCATATCTGCTATTGAAAATAGCTAATATTAAAACTATTAAAGACAATAACATCATTAATAATAATGGCATCTTATTTTTATATAAAAATTTTTTCACAGCAAATCAACTTTATTATTTTTTAAATATTTATACAGTTCTTGCACTGAATTAAAACTAACAACATTTATATGTTCTTCAAATTCATCTGCCATATTCCATATTATTTTATCAATCTCTTTGCAATATTGCTCAATATAATCACAAATAACAATATTCATTTCTCTACTCTCCGTATTTCAATTCTATTCCCTAATTTATATAAACTTTACATATCAAAGTTTACATTTATCTCCACTCAACATCTCCAGCTTCAGCTACAGCCTTTCTTAAGCCAGCAAGACGATTAATCGCTTCATTAAGTGTATATAACATAATTTTATATCTTTCAACATCAGCTTTTACCTCTACAGACGTCTTACTACTCTCTTTGCTCACTAAAGAATCAATCCACTATCTATTCCTCATAGTAATTTTGTTATAATACTGTTAGTGCCTGAATTCCATACACTTTAAGGTCAACCTTTCGATTAACTACTTCAATCCCGTCTGCCTTAAGCAGCTCCTCCTGTTGTCCTGCACCGCCAAATGCAAATGCACCCGACAGTTCTCCCTTGGAATTAACAACCCTGTAACATGGTATATTATCTGGGTCAGGATTTCTATGAAGTGCATTACCTACTGCTCTTGCCATTCCTTTATTACCAGCAAGCTCCGCTATCTGTCCATAGGTCGCAACACAGCCCTTAGGTATTTTCTTTACCGCTTCATATATCCTTTTTGTTGGATTATCAGTAACAAGCTCGTAGCTTTCCTTAATCATTGTCTTAATAGCATCATCTGGCACTGAACCATCAAGAATTATTGTGTTCCAGTTCTCCTTGTTCTGGTGCCATCCGGGAATTACCGATTTGAAAGCACTTCTCCAGTAATCTCTCCATTCTTTATCTGCCTTCACATTAAGATTAACGTATCCATCTTTCTCATATATCCATAAAAAAGCCTTCTTGCTGCCTTTAACCCTCACTAACTGCCAGTTAGTATCGCGAAAAGGTGTTTCTACATATGTATCAGGAAATGTCAAACCATAGTCCAGTGCTTCTTTTCTACTCTGCATAACTTTCCTCCCTCTTTATTTAATCAATGTATCTGTCTTTAGCCTGCAACAAACTACATCTTTATGCGAGTACACATCATCGGTATGTAGGTCCTTTTGTGTAATAGGGAATTCTATCAGAATTTCCTATTACATAAAAATACTGTTTACAGTTCATATTATTAATAGTATTCTGCATTGTCAGATTAAATATTTAACCCTATAACCACAGTATAACTTTTAACATACTCACTGTAAACAGTAATGCATTATTTGATATATTTAACTGTTAATTATTAACTGCCTTACCTTCTGCAAAGCTGTTATTGGCAATCATACCATTTTCTATATTTAAATCTGCCTCTTTGCTGTCAAGCTTATCTGTCATTATAAATAACACAAGCCCTGCCGTAAACAATAACACTATCATAGACACACCGATATTAATGCTTCCAAATATCTGAGAAGCCGCACCTACAACCAATGTTCCCAAAAACGAAGCACCTTTTCCGCATATATCCATAAGTCCGAAATATTCCCCTGACCTTTCAGCCGGTATTATCTTTGCAAAATAAGAACGTGACAACGCCTGTATGCCGCCCTGAAACATACCAACAAATATAGCTAATACCCAGAACTGCCACTGGCTTTTCATAAATACTGCAAATACTGTAATTCCTATGTACGCTATTATGCAGGCAGTTATAAGACGTCCTGTGCTGTATTTTGAGGCAAGCCTTCCAAATATAATAGCAAATGGAAATGCTACAAGCTGTGTAACAAGAAGTGCCAGAAGCAGACCAGTTGAATTAAGTCCAAGTGCTGAACCATAAGCTGTCGCCATATCTATTATTGTATACACGCCATCAATATAGAAGAAAAATGCTACAAAGAACAAGAAATGATATCCACGAACCTGTAATGCCCATTGCCACACACGCAAGACAGCCAGCTATTACACAGCCTGAGAATATAGGCTTTTTAAAACCTTTCGTATCTGCTAGCGTTCCTAGCACAGGTCCTAACACTGCTACAATCAGTGTCACAATAGAAGCCGTGCATTTCCTTATAATTGCCAGATACCTTAAGTAAAAGATATATAAACCAGCGTTTTATGTGCGATGGTGCAACAAGCAGATTGTTATAGGAAATCATTCCTTCAAGTGCCTTTTTCACGTCCTGCATAGTTGTACCTGGATAAAATTCACTTATTACCTTTGCATTCTCCTCTGACGGAATAATATGCCTTACCAGCGACTGTGTTATTGGATTCTTCTTATCCATAACCATAAGTTCCCTGTCAAACTCAACTTCTATCTCGGCGTGCGATATTCCACTTTCATTTATCTTATCCTCAATATAACCATGACAGCTTACATCAAGTGCAAAATGGTTAAGAACCCCATAAGTGTAAGCCAGATATGGCTCTCTGTTATTCTTTCCTGATATTACTTTTCTTGCTCTCTCAAAGAATTCCTTCCCTGAATGTCTGTGCAGTTCATACCCGATACTGTTAATTGCATTGGACTTTAGTGGCTTATAATAAAACAAAATATCTGGACCGTGTAACCCTATAAGATATAATTGTGGGTATTTCTCAACTATCTTTTTCTCATTACCGTCAAGCATAGAACGTACCTGCTGCCCCATTCTATAATGTGCATATGTTGATGGCATATTTTCCTCCCATTTTTCAATTAAAATATGTTATAGAACATTTTTATATCTGTTCTTTATGTCATTGAAGTTTATTACAGGACTGTAAATATTGTAGTATAAATTGATAAAATTGATGTAAATTAATATATATTTCAAGTATAATAAAAGCCCATAAAATATTTGCACGAAATATAATTACGGTGGATTTATTGATTTCATATACTTTATAACTTTTTAAGCACATTTGCTATTGCATTTCTATTTAATATATGTTATATATAATATATATTTACGCATAATAATTCATTTTATAACTATATTCATTTAACGCATAGCTTTATTTATAATGTCAGTAATAACAGATTTGTATGAAATTTATCATCTGTGGATTAACAGCATTTTTCTTCTTGTCATAACATTTTCCCAATGATAGAATGTAATAAAGATATATATTTTTTATTTCTCCAATATTGTCAGATAATGTATATGACAGTATCACAACAAACATCTGTTTAAATGCTATGTCATTATTTTATATAACTGCTATGCTGTCAGGCATCATTACCACAGATTGGAGAACTTATGGAAAATACTAATATTACAGACAATACAAGGCAGGCTGGACATTCAGCAGACAGCACTATAAATGCAGGAACTGACATAAAGTCATCAACAACGAATACAAGTCAGCATACTATTGATGATATTAATTCAGGACAACAGCCAGCAGAAATGTATATGAACACTGGCAGAAATCAATCAACAGCTATAAGACAGTATAAGGATAATGTATTCTGCCTGTTATACAGGGATAAGAATAATCTTCTTGACCTATATAATGGGCTGAATGATACAGATTATACAAATGTTGATGACCTAACTGTCACCACACTTAAAGGTGGCGTGTATATGAAGTATAAAAATGATGCTTCATTTGTGTTCGGGCAGGACTTATATATGTTTGAACAGCAGTCAAGCCGCAACCCGAATATGCCATTACGATTCCTGCATTATTTATCTGATGTATACAGACAGATGTATAACAACTGTGATCTGCACAGAAGTATAAGGCTTAGTATTCCAGTACCTCATTTTGTTACATTTTATAATGGAAAACAGCCACTTGAGGCGGAAAGCACTCTCCGACTATCAGATATGTATGAGAAAAATGTCGACAATCCTGAGCTTGAACTTACTGTAAGAGTTATCAATATCAATACTGATAATTATGCTGGTAATAAGGCTCGTACTATTAATTCAAAGTATAGTAATGGTTCTGGCAGGAATTCAAAGGATAATAATAATTTCAACAGGACAAATATGTATACATATAGCTCTGAATTTCTTTCTAAATGTGAGACACTTAAGGACTATATGACATTTGTTAATAAGGTGCGTATAAAGACCGATATTGAAAAAATTGATATCCGCACTGCTGTTACAGAGGCTGTAGATGAATGTATCGCTGAGAATGTATTGTCGGAATTTTTTAGAAATCACAGAGAGGAAGTGATTACTGTGAGTATTTATGAGTATGATGAGGAAGGTCATCTTGAAGTAGTCAAAGAAGAAGGACGACAGTTAGGACTTGCAGAGGGCAAAATCAAGGAACGCTCCAATGGCATTAAAGTTTTTATTAAATTATGTAAAGAAGTTAATCTTTCCGATGAAGATACAATTTATAAGCTTATGAAAAACTATAAACTTTCTAAAGAAGAAGCTGTTAATGCTATCAAGAATAATTCATAACATTTTAGAATTTGTCTGGTAACTTATGTTAATTTTGATTATCTGTGGTGGTCGGGTTATTATTGACCACCACTTTTATAAAATCATTAAAATATAAATTTACTATCTATGAATTCTGATTCAGAATTTTTAAAATCTACCCATTACATTAATCAATCAAAGAAAGTAAATATTATTGACAATATTTTATAAATCTTACAAATGCCTCTCTTCCATTATCGTCTGTCTTGTATACACCGGCACATTCAAGCACCTGCACAAATACCTTGCCAATTTCCAATCTGATTATCTCATCAATATTATCTTTAGTTATATTATAATTGTCTTTCCAGCTATCAACCCATTGTGCGTGCTTTTCAATTTCGCTGATTAAGCGGACATCTTCATTATTTAACAGAGCGTTTTTTAAAATGCCCATTTCCTTATCAAGTCTTGCTGGAAGTATAGCCATTCCCATAACCTCAATAAGACCAATATTCTCTTTCTTTATATGATGAAGATTAGCTGACGGATGGTACACACCCCAAGGACACTCCTTAGTCGTAATATTATTCCTTAATACAAGATCCATCTCGTAATTATCAGCTTTTCTTCTACATATCGGAGTTATCGTATTATGCTGTTCACCATCGGTATTGCAGTATATGAAAGCTTCTTCATCAGTGTAGCCTCTCCATTTGTCTAATATATAATTGCAGGCATTAACAAGGCTGTCTTTATTATTACTGCTAAGTCTTATTACTGACATAGGCCAGTTAAGAATTCCTGCCTTGACATCACTAAACTGCCCCATATCAAATGTATATACATATTCTGCCCTTGCCATAGGAAATTCATATGCACCGCCCTGAAAATGGTCGTGACTTAATATAGAACCTCCTACAATCGGCAGGTCTGCATTAGAACCTAATGTATAATGAGGAAATTTTTCCGTGAACTCGATAAGCTTCTTAAATGTACTCTTATCAATCTTCATAGGTATATGCTTGTCATTAAACACTATGCAATGTTCGTTATAATATACATATGGCGAATACTGCATATAATATTTCTCGCCGCTTAATTCAAGCGGTATAACCCTCAAATTCTGTCTTGCAGGATGTGACAGCGTACCGGCATAACCTTCATTTTCCTTACACAAAAGGCACTTTGGATAACCGCTTGCCGCCATCTGTCCCTGCTTAATTATATCCTTCGGGTCTTTCTCTGGCTTTGACAGATTAATCGTTATATCTATAGTGCCATATTCTGAATTGTACTTCCATTTCTGGTCTTTCTCAATCCTGTCACATCTTATATAATTGCAGGCTTTATTAAGTTCATAGAAATAGTCTGTCGCAAGCTTTGGATTATTATTATAAAGCTCCTTAAAATGCTTTCTTACAACAGAAGGCATTGGTGTGACAGCACCCATTACCTTTGTATCAAACAAATCCCTGTTAAGCTGCGTATCTTCTATAAGTCCATTATCAACTGCTATTTTAAGGCAGTCCGACAGGATATCTGCTATTGGTCTTGTGTTATTCAGCTCCTGCACACCTGAATTCTTAATTATCTCACTATCTTCTGCAAGTCCGTTTTTTTTAAAAATATCCAGCAACCTGTTTACTATAAATATCTTATCATCAGCTTCTATCAGTTCATTCTCTGAAGCATAATTGACAAGCTCTGATATAACCTTGTCTATATCTGGAATATTTTCCGTACCTTCCTTGTCATCACTACTCATTATATTGTCTGACTTCTTCATATCTTCTAAATTTCTCATATTATTCTGACACCTCCGCAATGTCTGATTTGTAATATCATACTTGCACCATCACCGAATATCTTATCCATATTTCTTCTGTATTCATCTACGGCATTATCTTTGACAATTGCAAGTATTGTTCCTGCAAATCCACCTCCGTGAACCCTGCATACTCCATTACTGTATGCACAATCACTGTATGAGCCATTACTATATGTACCATTACTATATACACTATTACTATATGCACTATTATCACCTAAGAATATTTCACTCATCATAAGTCCAAGTGAAATGCCCTGATTGGCAGTATCTTTGGTTGAATATATATTTTGAAGATATTTGTAAGATGAATCACCTGACTTTGATACCAGCCTCAAGAATTCATCAATATTTCCAGATGTAAGAGCATTCACTTCATTTTCTACTCTCTCATCTTCCTCTATAAAATGAACTGCTCTTAGTATACACCTGTCACCGAACTTCTCCTGTAGTTCTTTAACGTTATCAAGTATATCCTTTAATGTAATACCACGAAGAACCTCCTGCCCGAAATAACTTGCAACTGCATTCATCTCACGGCGGATATCTGCATAATCATCTGTCAAATCCTTATGTGAACCTTTAGTATCAGTTATGCACAGGCTGTATCCGAATTTTTTAATACCCACATCAAGCTTATTAACAACTGGATTTTCCTTATTATTAAAATCGATATAGACCATATTGCCAACCGAACATGCCATCTGATCCATAAGTCCACAAGGCTTGCCAAAATACTCATTCTCTGCCATCTGTCCGATAACCGCAATATCTTCTGCCGATACTTTTCCCGCATTATATATATGTGACTGTATTGTTCCTATAAGTGTCTCAAATGCCGCAGATGATGAAAGTCCCGCTCCCATAGGTATGTCACTTGTTATGAAAGCCTCAAATGCTCCCGTTTTAAAGCCTTTCTTGTTAAAACCAGCAAGCACGCCTTTAACGAGTGCCTTGGTTGTTGAGTATTCTTCCTTATTAATATCCGTGTCCGATAATGCCACTTCTATCATTGGATAATTGTCTGACACAATTCTTATAATACCGGCATTAACACCACTATTCCCAGATAAACTGCCTTCCTCTGACACACTATCCTTGGAATTCACTGGTCTTACTACTGCAATAATATCCAGATTAATAGAAGCAGCAAGAACTTTTCCATTCTGGTGGTCTGTGTGGTTACCGCCAATCTCACTTCTTCCCGGTGCACTGAATATAAGCACATCTCCTTCACCATATAACTGTGTGAAGCGGTTCAGAGCATTAATATATCTTTTTTTCTGATATTCAAGCTGACTTTCATCAATATATAGATCCTTTAATATATTATCAATACCGCCCGAACTAATTACTTCAGTTAATTCAGTAGTATTATATAATTGTGATGTAACCATCATCTTCTACCTCTTCCATAAAGTATAATCTCGTTGCAAAGTCTTGAAAAAATCGGACATTTTCATTATATCCAGTTGCACTGAATGCCTGCTTTAACCTGACACCCGAATACATAAGTGTATCTCCATACGCAACATAATCTTCTGTCTCGCCATCCATTTTCTTTAGCTTAGACAATATATCCTGTAACATCGAACCCTGCTTAATATGTATTGGTGATACTGTATTAACAAGCTCCCCGAATTCTTTAATATCGTATTGAAGTCTTCTGTTATAAAAATGGTACTTTCTGGTCTCATCAAGTCCTTTAGCCCTGTAACAGGCATACTGTGTGTTAGGTATAACGTGTTTTTGCATAATTAATCCGACAGCTTTCTTCTTATCTGTTGATACTACTGTCCATTCTGCCCTGTTGCCTTTACCATTATTTAATACACTGGCATTACCTGCATTTTCTTCTTCAAAGCTTTCTGTCCTGTAAAATGTACCAGTAAAGAATACATTTCTTAACTTCTTGTACAGTTCAATCTGACATTTCACAGCATTTAATTCCTCTTTATTCATATCACACATATTACATTCATAGCCAAGAAGCCCAAATGCAGCAACTGCAAATCTGCTCTCTAACGGCATATTTCTTAATGTCTGATGATTAGGGCTTGCCGATACATGGGCTGAAATACACGATAACGGATAACCATAGCTGTAATTATACTGAATCTGTGCCCTGCAAAGTGCATCTGTATTATCACTTGCCCATATCTGCGGAAAATAGCATAACATTCCCAGATCAAACCTGTTGCCGCCTGCCGCACAGCCCTCAAATAATATGTCAGGAAATCTATTAGTAAGCTCCTTCATACATCTGTACAAGCCGCACACATATCTATGCGATACTTCCTTCTGCATTTCAGGTGGCAGATTTTTAGAATAATAATCACTGAATATTCTGTTCATATCCCATTTTACATAAGATATATCTGCTGATGAGAACACCTCACTCATCTTCTCAATTATATAGTCCTGAACAGCTTCATAGGTTAAATCAAGAATTCTCTGGTTCCGTCCCTCTGAATGTTCTACATCTGGTATTTCAATTACCCATTCAGGGTGTGCCTCATATAATCTGCTGTTCACACTCACCATCTCAGGCTCAACCCATATTCCAAATTTAAGTCCAGATTCTTTTATCTTATCAGCGATGCCAGCTATTCCATTTGGAAGCTTTCTGCTATTCGGTGTCCAGTCACCTAATGAACTTGTGTCGTCATTTCTCTCGCCAAACCAGCCATCATCCATAACGAACAGTTCAACACCTGTATCCTTAGCTGCCTTTGCAAGCTTCACAAGCTTTCTTTCATTAATATTAAAGTATGCCGCTTCCCAGCTATTAATAAGAACTGGTCTTTCCTTGTCACGCCAGCTTCCACGCACAATGTGCTTTCTTACAAACTCGTGCATATTATGGCTCATCGAATTATACCCCTGGTATGAATAAGTAAGCACTGCCTCTGGAGCTTCAAAGCATTTTCCTGCTTCAATAATATAAGAAAATGTAGCTGGATTAATTCCCGATACAAGCCTTAATTTACCATATGAATTAACCTGTGCCGCTTCATAATGATTGCCGCTATATATAAGATTAAATCCATAACATTCGCCATAATCTTCTGTCGTTGAACTTCTTCCTATCATAAAAAATGGATTAGCTCTGTTCGATGATGTTCCTGTTACAGACTCATTTACATACTTACCGGCACGAAGGGATATTCTGCTTCTATTCATCTCCCTTGCCCACGCACCATTAAAGAACGACAATTCATAATCACTCTCGTTTAAATCAAGCTGCATACTCATTAATCTTTCAAGCCTTACGCTCTCATTTCCTGAATTAACAAGCTTCGCACTTCTCGTTATAATGTCACATTTTTCATATACATAATAATGAAGCTCCAGTGTGAGATTATAATTCCTGTCCTTAAGATAGATAACGAGCTGTTCAACCTCTCCATTATCATCATAAGACCCCGGAAGCGTATCGTATTCTTCCTTGCCCTGTATAATCTCTGCCCTGTCAAACACCATATCTGTTGTACTGCTTCCATTAGGATATGTGACTTCGATAAAAGGCTCTCTTATATCGCCTTTTCCCAATGATGACATTTCAAGGCACACATCTTCCAGCGAATAAGACGAATAATCTTTATTGTATACATTAGTATTACCCGGAATAAATGTATGCTTCTCTGTCATCACAGCCTCATTGGCGTGTAACTTTCTTCCATAATACAAATGCTCCAACTGCCCGCTTCCAAGCACGGCAAACACATAAGATGTATTGTCAGTATCAAGCACATACATATTATTATTAATCGTTATCATTAATGGCTCTCCTTAATTCTTTCCGTTATCTCTTCCATTTTCTGCTCTGTTAAAATGTACTTTCTGTGGAAGTAAAATACTGCGATAAGCAGACCTATTACCGGAATTACTGTCATTGTCATTCTAAGTCCTACTACCGAACCACCAGCCACAGCATCTGTCACCACATCTGTATTACTGCTTAACCTGCATACTGAAAGGCATATTGACACAACTAATGCGGCTATGCCTGAAGCAAGCTTTACAACAAATGTCTGCATTGAAAATATAACGCTCTCATCTCTTCGCTTATTCTTAAATTCGCCATAGTCAACCGTATTCGCCAGAAATATAGTCGTTAAGACTAATAACATTCCATTTGCTGCAAATATGAAAAATGCTGGAATAAATAAAATAAACACACTCGACATTGATGTGAATATAAGAATAAATAAAACTATATAACCAGCAATAGCCATAACAAAGCTTACATAAAATATCTTTATTGTGTTCAAAAACTTTCTAAGAAGCGGAAACAATACCATCATTGATAATATCTGTATTGCACCACCAAATGTATTAAATAGTGTATAGCCGTTGTACCAGTCTGCACCGCCAAAATCATATTTAAAGAAATATATGACAAGGTTAGAAGTTATGTACACAGATGTATTGATAAGAACAATTGTTATAACCACTGTAACAGCCTGATCATTCTGAAAAAGTGCCTTGAACATCTGCTTTACTGATACTGTTTCAACATCAACTGTTGATTTTTCCCTAATATTAAAGCAGGTAATAAGTATTGCAGCAAAGAACAGTATTGATATTATAAGTGCAAACCATTTAAAACCTGCATATTCATTGCCCTTTCCAAGCATATATACACACTGCATTGTAATAATTGTAACAAGTGCTGAACCTACACCTGCACAGGAACGTGCCATTGTTGACATATTCTCTCTTTCCTTGCCGCCCTCTGTAAATGCTGGTATCATTGACCAATAAGGAATATCCATCATTGTGTAAGTAACGCCCCACAAAACGTAAGTTACTGCGGCATAAGCAACAAGTCCGCCGCCATCAAGTGTTGGTGGTGCAGAAAACATCAGAAACAATACAACAGCATTAAGCAATGTTCCAATAAACAGCCATGGTCTGAACTTTCCCCATCGGGTTCTTGTCTTTGCAACAACTACACCCATTATAGGGTCGTTAAATGCGTCAAATACTCGTGCCGCAAGAAGTATAATTCCCATTGCTATCGCACTAACCCCAAGTATATCCTGATAATAATACAGAATATAACTTGCACAAAACATATAAACCATATCTTTGCCAACTGCACCTATGCCATAAGATGCCATTTCTTTCTTATTAAGCCCCATACGCTACCTCTTTTCTTTCTATATGTCCGATTTCTTCATATTTTTTAAGTATCTGATTACTGCACGCCGTATTAAATGTCTGATTTCTTCATATTCACTGCTAATTTGACAGCCTCATATGCACCATTATATATACCCATCTGTTTATTCTTCTTGATGTTCTTACACATATCTATAATGTATGTATCATCTTCCATAAACAGCTTTATCATCTGTAAAGTATGAGGTATATCCCTGCACTCAAGTGTTCCGTCACCTATCTCTGCTGAATGAACAGCACCCCACTGTTCGTGTCCGCCAACTCTCTTTATAAATAACTTTGGCACTGGATAGAATGCTAATTCACTTGGTTTGGTAACAAGCACATCTGCACTTCTCATCAAAAGGTTAGTACAATACACTGCCTCGAATATATTCTTGTGATAAAAGCCGTGGATACCTGTTATATTATCAGATGTATCTTCACTTGAATTATCTGCTATAATATTCTTAGAATTATCATCTCTATTGTTATCTGTCACTACATCAGAATTGTTTATCTGGCTGGCTGATAATGTTTTCGTGGCAAATGCCTTCGTATCTTTCCAGTTGTCAAAATGCTCAGTTGCCAGTTCTCTCATCTGTGGGATATCTCTTATAAGTTCGTCCCATACATTTTTATAATCACCAACATTAACATATAACACTGCCTTATTCTTCTTAATATAAGGAATAAGGTATTTAATTATATGGGCAAATATCTCTTTCTGTGCACCTGCGCCACCAATTGTAAGCAGAAATCTCATAGGCTTTCCGTTCTGTTTTCTTGCTATTCTTGCATTGCAGTCAGCCTCAATATTAGCTACAAGCTCGTGGTCGATATAATGTCCTGTGTATACAAGACTATCTGCTGGCATTTCATTTAACACCTTATTGCCGTCCATTCCATTAAGTATCCTGTAACCTTGATAAGCATAATGAGTCTGGACTGTATGAATACTTCCTTCTGACAAATGCAATGCCATTGGCCAGTTATCCGGTATTGCATTAACAACATTTTTCATACCTGCGTGTACTGCCGCCTGTGCCGGCCATACGTGAGTTGCAATAACCGGAATATCTTTAGGAACATTCTTATATACAGGTGCCATAAGCTCTGCATTCTTCTGGTCTGAAGCGTTATAGGAAAGCTTTCTGAAACCCTCGTAATTCATTGGTTCCCACACCAGTCTGTTAAACAGCCTGCTCTTTTGTGATAACCTTGAACCAAGTGAATACAGGTCGTTCTGTGCCCTTATAACTTTAGTACAGGTTGTATTATCATAAGAATTAAGATCCATCCAGTAAGGAATATATCCAAGTGCATTAGCCGCTGAAGCAATCGCCATTGATATTCTGTAATGTCCAAAACCCATTCTTATATTGCCAACTATAATACCTTTATCAGTATCAAATTCTTCTTTATTACCGTTAGATACGCTTGCAGGCTTATCTGCAACCCTCACATCATACACGCCAAGCATATCACCTATGTATTTGTTCTTCTTTATTGTCACCTTATAGTCGGCATTGCTGTCATCACCATATTTTCTTGCGTATTTCTTTTTGGAATTAATAGCTTTTCTATATGCCTTTCTATCAATTTCATTGTTAAATATAACCTTTGATTTGTCCTGCATTATATATTTCTCCTTTTTATTATCAATTACCTTCCTTAACTGCCACACCATCTAATAATATTCCCACAATCTCATCAAGTCCCTGTGTATATGTCATTCCTGCTCTCATAAGAATGTCTCTTTGGAAAAATTGTTCTATTGATGCCTCCATCATCATCTTAAACATCAATAAATTAACCGGTCTTATCACTCCTTCCTCAATCCCCTGTTCCAAAAGCTTAATCGTTGTCTCCCAGCCATTCTCCAGACGTTCTTCAACGTGTCTGTATATCTCCGGGAATTTGTCTTTTAACATATATAATTGTCTTAAATCAATATCTTTATAACTCTCAGGCATAACTCCAAGAATACGTCTTATCTTCTCAATTGTTGATAATGTATCATCTTCTATTATCTTTGATTCGCTCTCTTTAATCGTGTCAAACAGATAATCTACCATCTCCATAAACAGAGTGTTCTTATCTTTAAAAATTGTATATATTGTCTTCTTACTCATTGCAAGAATAGAAGCAATATCGTCCATTGTAAATTTAAGGCCTTTTTGATTAAATGCCTGTATCGTTGCCTGTAAAATCTTCTCTTTATTATCCATAATGCTCCTTTTAATGTTGTGTATCAGTGACGCTTATAAAACAAAAAATCAAGGAAACTATTTCTTTTGTTTTAGTTTCCTTGATTGTATCACATTATTTTATTAGGTACAATTGCTATTTTTATATAATTATTTCGAATATTTTTAGTAGCTTTGTACAATTTGTTGTATATTTTGTATTATCTTCTTATATCGCTATCATATATTTTGTTATACCTGCATTATATACCTGCAACCATACAGAACGTTATTTTTTCAGATTTTTCTGTAATACACCGATTAATTCCTCAATAACTATTGGTTTGGTTAAGAAGCCATCCATACCGCATTCCAGTGCTTTCTTTTTGTCCTCATCAAATGCATTGGCAGTCATAGCAAGAATGGTAATTCCAGCCAGTGCCGGGTCATTCAGAGCACGTATCTGGCGGGTAGCCTCATATCCATTCATTACCGGCATCTGCACATCCATCAGCACCAGATCATAATCACCCGGATTCGAATTCTTAATTTTCTTAACTGCCTCTGCTCCATTTACGGCAGTATCAACCTGGCATCCATATCCATTAAGAATCTCCACTGTAATTTCACTGTTTAGTTCATTATCCTCCACAAGCAATATACATCTTCCTCTAAAATCTGAACCTGCTGCTAAATGGGATGTATCCTCTGCTTCTGCCTGCATCTGTCCAATGGCAATCATCAACGTGTCTCTGATATCTGACATGAACATTGGTTTTGAACAGAAAGCAGTTACCCCTGCAGCTCTGGCTTCCACTTCGATATCTGACCAGTCATAAGCAGTCAGGATAATGATTGGTGTATCATCACCAAGGCTGCGAATCTGGCGGGTGACTTCAATGCCATTCATATCCGGCAGACGCCAGTCGATGATATAAGCGTGGAATGCATCTCCCAGTTCCATAGACTGTCGTGCACGAAGAACAGCTTCTTTTCCGGAAAGTGTCCATTCTGAACGCATTCCAATCCTCACAAGCATTTTTGTCACACTGTCACAGGTATTGAAATCATCATCTACAACCAGTGCCTTAAGACCTTCCAGTTCTGCAATCTTCTCTGTATGATGCTGCTTAAAATGAATCCGAAATGGCAGACGGACAATAAATTCAGTACCTTTGCCCTGTTCTGTCTGAACCTCAATCGTTCCACCCATCATATCTACAATATTCTTGGTAATGGCCATGCCAAGTCCTGTCCCCTGAGTCCTGCTGACTGTGGAAGTACGCTCTCTCTCAAAAGGAGAAAAAATCTTCTTTACAAATTCTTTACTCATGCCGATTCCGTTATCCTTTACCCGGATCTCGTACAGTCCACTGTCCTTTACCGTCCCCGGAAACTGCTTCAACCGGACAGAAACAGTTCCTCCTGCAGGAGTAAATTTAACTGCATTAGACAAAAGATTTAAAAGTACCTGATTCAGTCTTGTCTTATCACAATAAACATCCTCATCTTTCACATCCATTGCGTCCATATAAAGATCCAGCTGCTTTGCATAAATCTGCCCACTTATGATGGTCTTAAGATCATGAAGTACATCTGACAGACTTACCTCAGTTTCTTCCAGATGAATTTTTCCACTCTCAATACGGCTCATATCCAATATATCATTAATCAGTGAGAGCAGATGATTACTGGAGGAAAGAATCTTGCCCAGATAATCCCGGACTCTTTTTTTATCATCAATATTACTTACCGCCAGTGTGGTAAAACCGATAATCGCATTCATTGGTGTGCGGATATCGTGAGACATATTAGAAAGGAAAGTACTCTTTGCCCGGTTTGCTGTCTCTGCAGCACGTACTGCCTCAGAAAGTGCCTGATTCATTTTCCAGTCAACAGTACGATCCGACATAACCAGGATATATTTCTTTTTGCCGTTTACTTCACTTCCCATTGCAATATTATGGAACCGGCGTTTTTCTCCTGTCCTCAGATGAACATATTCAAAATCCCATTCTCTCTGTTCATTAACCTGGATTTCTTCCAGATAATTTTTCTCTGGCTCTCCCTGTTCTGCCGTATGCAGTTTACCCAGAATACTAATATCTTTACGAATCTGTTCCACCGTAATGCCAAGCAGGTTTTCCACATTCGGACTAACATAATCTGCATGGTATGTTTTTGCATCCAGCATCAGGAAAACGTCATCCACATTCATTGAAAGCTTTTGAAACAGCTCATCCCGGTACAGTATCTCCGTATCTTTTTTCTTTAAGTTTATCCTGCTTTTTTGAATAACAAGGCTTATAAAGAATGCGGCAATACATAACACAACCGCACTGACAAGAAGTATCGTACTACGCTGCAGACTGTTCATACTGTCATTGACGATATCCGCCTGTACAAGTCCTAAGAACATCCAGTCCTGGATATCCGATTTTTCATAGACCAGATAGTAGCTCCTTCCATCCAGATTTAGCAGCATCGCACCGGTACGTCCTGCTTTAAACTTATCCAAAAGCTCATTGACCTCTTTTTCAGACATATCAGAATGCTCTCTTAGAAACCCGAAGATATTATACACATTCCCCCATGATGCAGAAGAATGATCCACCACAACACGACCATCCGGATGAACAACAAAACTCTGGGCATTTCCATTGAAAACAGAGATATCCAGTACATTTACGATATCAGAGTTTTCATAGGCAATAGCAATCGCATCATATTCAAATCCCTGATAAATTCCATGAGCCTTAGGAGTAGCAAAAACAAGCAGCTGGGATTTTCCGGGAACTGCTGCATTCGCAATAACATCATTTCCCTGCCGGATTTCCTCTTCAATATTTTCCTGTAATCCAAGATATCCGGTATTGCCTGTTACAACCTTATAGTTCCCGTCAGCTGACAGAAAATAAAATTCTACGAAGCCTGCATTTTCCTGTGCTTTCTTTATATAATCACGGATTTCGTCTTCACTGGTGATATTCTGCAGATTATCACCCCACATATGAAGATAAGTCAGATTCTTATCTGTCAGTTCTCTCAGCATATTATCAGACTGATGAAAAACTTCCGTCAGATGAGAAACGCTTTCCTCATAAACAGTTTTCGATACAAATCTAAAATATTGGAAAATCAGCAGAATAATGCACGCAAAAGCAGCTATAAAGGCCGCTATCCCAAATCTTTTTCCTATGACAGTTCTCTTTCTGTCTTTATTATTATTCTTAATGTCCATACTTCTTACCTCAAGGTTATGTAGTCTTTTGGCTCTGCAAGAACGGCATTACTCTCTGATACAGATTCTGTCCAGGTATCTTTTACAGTTGTATCTGCTCCATCAAACACAATATTCTCATCTGCCGGATAAGCTTTCATGTGTTTAGGTATCGCAAGACAGGTTACTGTAAAAGTATCATTGTCCTGAACTTTCTTTCCATCCTTTGTAACTTTACTCAATGTATATCCATCATCTGTTTCTTTGATTTCCACAGAAATGCCACTGAACACAGGCAGAGAACCACGGTTAAATGGTATAAAGCCTCCCTCATAGCCTTCTATAAAGTTTTTCACTGTCTCTTTCAGTTCAGCCCCACTCATTTTGCTGCTATAAGCTGAAAGACTATTTGGCATAATCATACTTCCCACCATTTTTTTGGTGTATCCGGCTTTCAACACATTTCCTGTAAAGCTGTTTCCGGTTGCAATAAGCACATCTGTCCCATAAATACCACGCAGAGTGTTGGCCATAACCGAATACGCCGCATTCCCGCCGCTGCTATGAAAACGGTTGGAATAAGATTTCTGTGAATCCAATATTACTTTCTCAGAAGCGGATTTCTCCTCAAGGAGCTGGGAATTAAATGACTGATAAGCCTGCTCTGCATCATATTCTCCTGTGATCATTTTAGAGACCACATCCTTGGAAACAGAGAAAAAGTCATTTGACGCAATGCGGATATACATATGGTTTTCTTCGATCACAGGTTTCACATCTTTCAGATACCCAGTAAGCTTAAGATCTACATCCTGACTGTAGCTTAACAAATCCTGTCCATCACTAATGACCCTGTTCTGTGCATCCTCTGAAAGCATTGTGTTCAGCACCTTCATTGCCTTCTTCCGGCGTGTCGCATCCTTTGTCAGGTCACTGTTTAAAGCCACCTGAAAGTACGGCGTAGTCATAAGCCACTTTTCACCATTCTTCTGAAAGAATGGAAGAAATGTTGTGTTAATCCCCTGATCCCGAAACATTTTTACTCCAGAAGAGCTTCCAAAGTACATTGCAAGCTTTCCACTTTGATACATCTCAACTATATCATCATAATTCATATCCAGATCAGCCGGACTCAGACCAGTATCCTTAATAAACTGTTCCATGTTTTCAAAAGCCTCCGGCCAGATGGTACTGTCCAGACCTTCTCTCTTTGTATTATCCGGGTCGCTGTAGGTAGTACGCCACTTACGTCCATCTACAGAAGACAACTCTGATGCAGACAGACCCTGCAGTGTTTCCATACATGTATAATCATAATAATAGTCTGCAGTAAACCCACGGATTCCCACTTTGTCAAATGCCTGACAAGCAAAAACAAAGCTTTCATAATCTGTTGGAAGAGGAATATCATACTTTTCAAAAAGATCTTTGTTGGCTATAAAACCGTGTGCATCCGCACACACCGGAACCCAGTTTACGCTTCCATCCTCATTCATAAAATTGCTAAGGTAACTATCATAGACAGCACCGGCCGCATTGGTTGTGGATAGATCCATCAGACCATCTTTAAGTGGACTCGCATCATGCAGTGAAAAACGACAGCAGGTTATAATATCCGGCAATCCACCATTTTCCTTAAGAAACTTGTAGAAATCCAGATTATTATTCCCTACTACAAATTCAACATTGATATCCGGAAGTTGTTCCTGGACGTATGGTGCATATTTTTCATATAGGCTTGTGCTCCATAAGTACACCGTAATTGTTTCTGCATCTTCTTTTTCCGCACTTTTGCCGCCACAGCCTGACAAAAGTGATATAACTGTCACCATTACCAGAAACCCCGGCAAAACTCTGTTCCATTTTTTCTTTTTCATTACGAATTCTCCCCTCTTTGCGTTTATCTATTTTACAGTGTCAAAATATCCAATAATTCCAATATATCCATCCTTTTTTAAATGAGACCACAACGTATGTAATTTCAGTTTATACATCTGACTGCCATTCTCCACTTTTGCTTTTATCTGTACAGAGATTTCTTTATTATATACAGATGTCTGATGTAAGAAAACTTGAATACGTTGAGCATCTTCCCTATTTATTCCAAATTCTTTGAACAGATTGAAATTCGGATTATTTACCTGACATAATATCTGCTGTTTTTCATTTAGTATAGTTAACTGACCTGAAACCGCATTATAATCAATCGAATATAAGCCACTGTTTGATTTGAAGAAATCAATCTTTTCCTGCATAACCTTTATAAGACTCTGCGAATAAATCTGGTTCGGTAAGGATTTATCGCTGAGTATTTCATTTGAAAGTCTCTGTGCTTCATTATAATATTTATTATCATCATTCTCTTTGCTAATCAATTTAGAAAACGATGGGCTTAGTTCTTTAAAGCACTTAAGGAGTATCGGATTAAACTGACCGCATTGTCCATCCAGAATCATCTTAATTGCTGTATTATGATCAAATGCTTTCTTGTAACATCTTTCACTAGTGAGTGCATCATAAACATCAACAATTGATACCACCTGTGCAGCGATTGGTATTTCTTCACCTTTCAATCCATCCGGATAGCCCTTTCCGTCCCATCTTTCATGGTGCCATCTGCAGATTTCCCATACGGTATGTACCAGTGGATGATCTTGTGGAAAATCCATATCCTTAATTATAGCTGCACCAAGCTCACTATGGGTCTTCATAATCTTAAATTCTTCATCTGTAAGTCTGCCTGGTTTATTCAATATTTCCTCTGGAATACAGATCTTACCAATATCATGAAGTGAAGAGGCCGTTGTGATTAAAGCAATGTCTGTCTCTGTCAGATGATATTCATCCGTTGTTTTTGCCAGTTGTCTTAACATCATTTCTGTTGCTGTTTTAATATGCAGGATATGTTCTCTGCTCTCGCTGTTATGGGATCCCAATATATTACTCATAATCTGAATCATAATATTGTTATTTTCTTCTTTTTCGTAAACCTGATTATAAACCACATTTATCAGATGCTTTTGATTCATATAGAGTCCCAATGTATTCTGAACTCTTTTCTGCACAATCACAGAATCAAACGGACGTGTGATATAATCTGTGATTCCCAGCTCATATGCTTTACGCATAGTATCAACATCAGCTTCAGAAGATATCATAATTACAGGAGTTTCATTAATACACTGGCTTTCTTTCATTATTTCCAGGACTTCAAAACCATTCATCTGCGGCATATTGATATCTAAAAGCATCAGATCAATTCCTATATTTTCTCCTATCATCTGGATTGCCTGATTTCCGTTTTCAGCTTCCAGATAATTATAAGTTTCTCCGAGAATCTCCTTCAATATGTCCCTGTTTAATTCTGAATCATCTACAATTAAGATTTTTTGTCTTTTATCCATACTTTTTATTTCCTTTATCTGTGTGGGTTTTATTATGCTCAAAACGCCTGTTCAAAGACAGAAAGTCATGTCGCATTACTTAATGCGACAATCCATTCTTTATTTCTTCAATCATCAGCTCATATACTTCCGTTACTTTTTCCATTGCCTCTTGTATCCCCGGCTGCTCTCCGGTTCTATCTCTCAAAAGTTCTGTCAATTCATTACTAACCTCATATAGACGGTCAAAAGAAAGATTCTGACAAACCCCTTTAAGTGTGTGTGCACTACGGAAAGCATCTTCATAATTCTTATCTTTCAATGCCTGTTTTAGCAGCAGATAACTCTGATCTTCGAGAAATTTTAATGTAAATTTCTGAATCAGAGCTTCGTTGTGAAGACGTCTTAAGACATCTTCATAGTTTCCTCCGATAGCTTTATAGCATTCCTGTATTGTCATACTTTTCTCCTCATATCTATATATTTCACTGCTTATTTGTCACTGCCATATCAACATTCCACCAATTTATAAATTACTTTTATCAGTAATTCCACATCAAGAGGCTTAACAATATGCTCATTCATTCCTGCTTCTTTAGCTTTAAGCCTGTCCTCCATAAATGCATTTGCTGTCATTGCAATGATTGGTATTGTCTTTGCATCCTCTCTGTCCAAAGACCTTATCTTCTTTGCGGCTTCATAACCATTCATAACCGGCATCATAATGTCCATAAGAATGGCATCAAATTCACCAGATGCACTTTTTCTGAATAGCTCAACAGCTTCCTGACCATTCCGTGCTTTTGTCACGTCAGCGCCTCCATTCTGAAGCACAAATTCAGCGATTTCCATATTCAGCTCATTATCTTCTGCAAGAAGAATATGCAGTCCCTTTATAGATTTTTCTGATACATCCCTCTGTTCTTCACGTTTATCCGCATCCGGATCTATTTTAAACGGAACCCGTATAACAAAGGTAGTTCCTGCTCCTTCTTCACTTTCAAAGGAAATGCTTCCTCCCATTTTTTCGACCAGATTTTTTGCAATTGACATTCCAAGTCCTGTTCCGGCAAATTTTGTACGGCTTCCTGTGTGTTCCTGTGCAAATGGTTCAAACACGCATTTCTGGAACTCATCAGTCATTCCGATTCCAGTATCACGACAAACGAATTCTATTGTCGTCATTTCTGGTTGTTCGGATGGGATTTCCATACAGCTGATATAAATATGTCCGTTTTCTCTGTTATATTTCACCGCATTCGACAGTATATTCATCATCACACGTTTCACATACCCTGGACTTCCAATAAAATCCTGGTGTGTGATTTCTTTTTTCTCCCACTCTATCTGGATGTTCTGTTCCGCAGCCATCTGCTCGATTACAACAAACACTTCCCTGGAAATACTGCCCAAATTAAATGGAATCTCTTCCAGAACAATTTCACCTGACTCAAGCTTGCTCATGTCCAGAACATCATTTACCAGTTCCAGCAACAGATTAGAGGCCTCTTTAACCTTTTTTCTGTATTCCATCTGTTTCTTTATATCATCCGCATAATGGTCTGCCATATTGACCAGTCCACAGATTCCATTGATTGGAGTCCGTATATCATGGCTCATTCGCTGAAGGAACTCGGTTTTTGCCTCATTGGCAGCTTCTGCCTTTTTTGCAGCTATCAGGAGTTCTGCCTTATATTTTTCATCTTTTTCCTGTTCTACTTTCTGATGCATCAGATTAGTTCTATATGTCCAGAACCAAAATGTACTAAACAGCAGGCAATAAAGGAAAATAACACCTGCTACACTTAATGGAAGGTTGTGAAATACTTCTGTATCCGGAAGATATGCATAAATATAATAATCCCTCTGCTTAAGCATGATTCCGTAACATCCAGTTCCTTCATTCTTCAAATGATAAATGTGCTGACTGTCTGTATGCTTTTTCATTTCCTGAATAACCCCGCTGCCAGTTGTATTCTGTCCCAGAAGGCTCTCATCATTACTGGCAACAACTATTCCATCGTCTGCGATAATAATCGTTCCATCTTTCTGGACACTATATCCGTTTAAAAGCCCCTGTATCGTCAGGGTATAATTTCTGGCAAATTCAGGAGATGTGTAATAGTAGATTGCCACAATACCCGGTGCATCTTTTCTGGCGCAGGCTGCAATATCAATATAGGAACCATCTTCCCTTGTAAACCGTTCTGAATAAGATCTTTCTTCATATCCGGCAAAATCCATGATAATATCTTTTTGCAGATACTCCGTAATCTCATTGGTCAAAGATTCATCCGTGCTGTATTCACAGTCCGTCTTTCCTTCTTTATCCAGTATAATGATACCATCCACCCATAGAGTCTGCAGATTTTCTTTCAGAAAATCCTGGCTCAGCCAACCACCGTTTCCTATTTCCATGTGAATATTTGTACTCATCTGTCTGGCACTTTCAATGGTACGTAAAAGACTTTTAGATTCTGAAGATTCATTATAATGTGTGTAGGTTGAGCACTGCACCTTAACATAGTTTACAATCTCCACCATTCTTTTCTCTGCTTCTGATTTTTCTGCATGGAAGAAATAAAACAGAGAGACTACAGCCACACAGATTCCCATCAGACCTCCAAGCAGCTGGATTCGTTTTTCTTTTTTCTTTCTCTTAATATCCAAGATCATCCACCTCCAGATACTTCTGGGGATCATCCAGATATTTTTCAATAATTTTCAAGGATGTGCCATCCTTACGCATTTCTTCAAGGGTCTTGTCCATCTGCTCACAGATTCCTCTGTCATCATCTTTTGCAAAAGCAACACCTATTCCCGTAATCATCAGCGATTCTTCCAGAATACGAAAGTCTATGTCATAATCCTTCATATACTGGATGATTGATTCCTCGTGTGCGGCAACTGCATCTACATATCCCTTCCCAAGAAATGTATATATCAGCTCCCTGTGTCCAAGACTGATCAGATTTCCCAGTTTGTGGATTCTGTCATCCAACCGGTTAAGAAAAATACCTTCCGGTTTGGTTGTGGACTGGACAGCCAGATTCTTTCCCTCCAGGTCACTCAGCTTATAGATATCACTATCCTCATTTACAGCGACCACCTGACGGCTTGCTATGTATGGTCCCGCCCAGCGGTAATCGTCAAGGCGTCCTTCCATAGAAAAACAGCCCATGATACAATCTATCTCGCCACTCTCTACCAGTTCTTTTTTCTTCTCCCAGTTAATCTGGACAACATTCACCTGATATCCCATTCTTTTGAAGGCTTCTGTAGCTAGTTCTACATCTATACCCGTCGGTATACCATCCTCATTCAGATAATTGTATGGGGGATAGCTGTCGCTGCCGAGGGTAATAACAGGCTTTTCTGATTCTTCTTTAGTGTTATCTGTGTTTTTACACCCTGCCAGGGTAACTGCTAAAATCCCCGCAAGCAGAATACCTGCAATAACTCTTTTCCCTTTCATTTTCTATCTATTCCTAACTATGCTTTTCGTTTTTTTATTTGATTCACTGACATTTTACAGGTCATTTAGCTTTTCATCTCAAACGTCACATCATCAATACTATCATTATTAATCACTTTTATTTCTTCTAATGTATATAACATTTGTATAGTATTATCAATGTAATATTGTTGTTCTATATGCCATACTGCGTTGTGTATATCCATACACACCACTTCTATCCTGTTTTTTAAATTCTATAAATAAACGTTGCTTTAAATGCTCTACAAAATCTTTATTATTCATATATCTTTACCTTATCCCTTCCTATACTTTCTGACATAGTATTATATACTTCATTTTCACTTAAAGCATTAACATCTATCATATCTATCTCAATTTTACAATATTTTTTATTTTTTGCATACGTATATTTATTAAATTCCAATACATTGTATCGTAAATAACTAAATATTATAATATTCTTCTTTCGACATATACTTTTTAAAAATTTCTTATGATTATTTTTTAGATGTTATCTTATTTACAGTCTTCTTATATTTTCATTATCAGACTTCTCAATATGAAAAAAGAATCCTGCAAAGCAGGATTCTTAGCCTATGGTGGTTCTTACACTTATACAACTTCCTCTTAGGTGGAACTCACCATAAATCATACATTTTCATTGTTTCTCTATCTCGATATTCATGCTTCTCATAGTATCCAATCAGCTTGCCACTATCTCTAAGCGCCACCATATATACATCTTTATTCTGTTTCTCATTATAGAATGTATACACAATATTATGGCTTTCGTCCTGTGCAAACCATTCTGTCACCTGTCTTATCTTTTCCTGTGATTCCTTATTATGACATTCCAGCAGACTTCTGCCAATCAGCTTATCTCCACCACGCTTTCCATAATTAACAACAGCAGCAGGATTCATATATATTATTTCATAATTAAGATTGCATATAACGACTGCGGCTCTATCCTGATCTATGATACTTTTAAAATAACTTATATTAATCTCTGACATAAATAATCCTCCTAGTATAAAATATAATCTTTCTGATATAGAATAACATAATTATTATCTGTTTCCATTACTTAATTTTATCTCATATCATTTTATTTAATAATCAGGTTACTGATGACCTGTTATGGTTCAATCTACTTTTTAACTTCAAAATATCTTTCTTTATTTGCTCAATGACTATCTTAAATTCCTCATCACTTTTCCCAGTTGGATCTTCAAGTCCCCAATTATCATCAAATGGTCTGCCTATAAATGAACACCCTACATTACATCCCATTGATATTGCAATATCCGGATCTGGAATATCACTAACCAGCTTACTGAACTGTCCTTCTGCTTCCATATCTATATTATATAATTCCTTCATAATACGGACAGCATCCTGATTAATCTGTGGTTTTGTTTCTGTCCCCGCCGAATAACTTTGAAACACATCTGATGCCAGATGTCTTCCAAAAGCCTCAGCAATCTGACTTCTACATGAATTGTGAACACAAATAAAAGCTACTTTTACATTACTCATAAAATGGACACCTCTCCTTTATACATTGCTCATTAAAATCTGTGAATCCACATTGCATTTGTTCGTATTGCAATGTTACTCCATAATGAGCATTCACATAATCAATACCATTCTTAAATGCTATTTCCATCTACTCAATCCCCATCACATATCCAAACATATATCATCAATAAATCCTATTCACAATAAAATAACTGTTTCGTACTCTTAGGTTTATCAGGAATACTCATTTTTAATATTCCTCTTTCAACTAATGGCATAACATATTTTTTCATAACATATGACACTGAATTTATACCTAAATAATGACAAATTTCATTTCTTGTTCTAGGTGTCTTACAGAATATAATTAAATTTTTCTCTTCGCTGCTTTCAATCATTTTATTATCTTCATTTTCTTTGTATTTATATAATTTAACTATAAAGCAGCCCCTTTCGTCCAAGAATTCTGGTTCAGGTAAATTATATTCACGCATTGCCCTTCTTATAGTAGGAATACCTGAATATCTATTTTCTGTAATTTTCAACACCTCTAGTTCTGATGCAATTATTGGATTTCTCGTGTCTGGTTGTACTTTTCCCAATTGGTCTATTCTTATTCTTCCATATATTCCACCTGGATTTCTAATCTCTATTCTATTTTCAAACATAATAATCTGTATAGGCATGCCTTCTGTATGAATACTATAATCACGATGCACTAATGCATTAAGGATAGCTTCCCTAATAGCTGTAATTGGATAATCTGTACGGTCTTTACGTTTTCCTGTTTCAGAATCAACTATTGTTTTCACTCTCATATTCCTATTAACAAATTGTATTGCACCATCAAGCATTTCTGCTATATTTCCTTCAATTCGCTGATTATCCAGAAATCTTTCTCCCATATCCCCAACTTCACCTATTTCATTACCAGGTACAACTGTTGCTATAATACATAACTGCGGAAAATATGCCTGTGGATAAAGGCTAAAATTCATAACCGAACTTAAAGTAATCTTATTATCTCTCTTTATACTCATTAATTCGTATATATCCTCATCTGAAATTGCAGCTAATCTTGGCTTACCCTGTTTTAATAATTGAATATAATTACTCAGCAAATTATAATCTAGTGATGCAAATGTCACTCTATCAACAACTCTAACATCATCCTGATACTTTTTTCTGTATGCCTCATAGCTATATACTTCATATTCTGTCATTGGCTCATCGCTATCACCTACACGTATGTATGAACCTTTTACTACCCCTTTTCCTTTATAATAGACAGGTCTGTCATAAATATCTGCCCCAGGTATTTCTGCTGAAACAAAAAATTTATTTTCCTTCTCTATAACTGTAAGTAATGGTCTGACAATCGGCTGCATCTGCAAACATTGTTCATTTATTTTCTTTTGGATATCTTGCGAATCATATACCCCCACTTCTTTAAAATCTTGTTTTTCATCTATACCAAATATAATAATTCCACCGTCATCCTGATTGGAAAAACTTGACAATGTATCATATAAATGTGTTGGACATCCTTTTTCAGCACTTTTTAATTCCAATGTTGATGTTTCACATTTATATTTTTGAATATATTTTAGTTTCTCTATTAACTCTTCACTTGTCATTTTAGTTCCTCCTTTTATTCTTTATATAAATCTTAACATTCATTTCATTTATATGCAAGAAACTTAAATTATATTCATTAATTCAATACAATTTTATCTTCATAGCCAAGCTAACTAATTAAACAACTTAAATATTAGCAAATAAACTTAATTTTTAATCAACTAACTTAAATTTTTATCAAAACAACTTAAATTTAAACCCCAATAACTTAAATATTTCAGTTGTTAAAATTCAGATTTAACTTAAATCAAATTAATTTATACCTATTCCTATAATATATTTAATAAAAAACTTCCATTTCTAAAAAAATCAAAATAATATTTATCTCTTATTCTCCCTCTCCAACTCTATATACAACTATCTTCTCCCTCTCAGCCTCTCCGTCCGATACATCACTGCAATCAATCTCGTGAACAAATGTCACATTATATTCCTGTGACAGGCACATAAGATACTCATCTGACGGATAATAACACATAATAAGCATTTCCCTTTGAGCCTCATAATAGCTGTCTATAATATTCGCCAGCACGCTCTTGAATATCTCAATAGAAAATGGATTGAAAAAGAAAAATCTGTCCACATTATCTGCAATCTTAAAACCAACTGCATCTTCACATAGGAATTGTACTCTGTTACCTGACACCGTGTCCGCTTTATTGGCTAACGCCCGGTTGTAAATCCGCTCGTCATACTCTATACCAATAGAATGACATTTTGTCTGATATGCCATAAAAATGCTTACTCTGCCTTTTCCACAGCCATAATCCAACAATGTATTATTTTTACCTATAAATCCTGTATTAGCCAGTCTTTCCAATACTTCGTATGAGGTTGGTTCATATGGATACCTGAATGTATCTGACCTTGTGTCATCACGTCCAGTTGTCTTTATTCTTAAGAGCTTTTCCCATTCTTTTTCTTTCATTATTAATATCCTCTTACGTCAAAATTTCTATAAAATGTATATTTCGTGTATACATATTCATACTAAGTTATATCTATTTATATTAATTGGCTAAGCATCCAAATCATCTGTATTAAGATAATAACATTTCATTCTTATAAAAAATATCATCATTTCTTCAAGTTTTATCCATCCTGTCAATAATGATATTCTTTATAAATTAATTTATAATTAATCATATAACTTTTTGTTAAATATAATGTGTTTTAAGATACAAACAACAAGAATACGATGGAAGTATTAACTCTGTTGCTAGTAATATTTACGGCTCTGTCTTACATAGACGATCATAATAATAAAAAGAAATAGCATCCCACTCGCCCAAGTAGATGCTATTTCAAATTTGATATAAATTCAACTGAGGGCAAATCGGAGTCATATCCGATTCACTTTCTAAGTAAATTATATACTAGGGTGCTTGATTTTTCAAGTACCCTTTTTCTTTTAACTATCCAATAAACTGTTCCTTTGCCTCCTCGAAGTTCTTTCTCTCAATCGTAATTGTCAGGTATCTTTCCTGTTCTATCCCCTGTATGCCTTCAATAACCTTCTCCTCAATAATCTCATTGTAGATTCTGCGGTAATTATTAAAACCATCATCTCTTTCTGCAATAAGAACCTTATCACGGAGTTCTTCCATATTTTTGTTCTTATTGTTAATCGTAATCTTATAATTATAGTCTAACAAATTTAAAAGATACATATGAATAGTTGTGTTTATCCTGCTAACACTAATGGTATATCCATTGACTCCATAACAAAATTTGTGTATAATTTTGTTATCAAATAAGGAGGTGTTTTTATGCCAGCAATCAAATCAAGTGCTGATTTAAGGAATAATTACAATGAAATTTCTACATTTTGTCATAATTATCCTGAACCAGTTTTCATTACGAAGAATGGAAAAGGTGATCTTGCTGTTATGAGCATTGAAGCCTATGAAGAACTGACCAGCCGCTTTGAACTTTATAGCCAGATTAAGGAAGGAATGGACGATATTGCCACAGGCAACATAAGACCATTTTCCGAAGCTATGGATGATATCAGGAGCCGTCGCAGCCGATGAGCTATCAGGTTCATATCACTTCCACCGCAGAACACGATATTATGCGGGCTGCGGATTACATCGAATTTACCCTCAAAAATCCCACTGCCGCAGATAATCTGTTAAATGTTGTGACTGAACAGATAGGCTCATTATCCGACCTGCCACAGAAGTTCCGTCTGGTAGATGATCCGGTACTGGCAAGCTGGGGCATTCGTTTTGTGATAGTCAATAATTACCTTGCCTTTTATACGATTGATGAAGAAAAACAGACTGTAATCATCGTCCGTTTTCTCTATCAGAAAAGTAACTGGACTTCCATTCTTCGACAAGGTTTTCCCCTTATTTAAGGAATCTGTTTTATGCAGGTTCCTTTTTTAGTGCATTGCCTTATAAAAAGCCGCACCCGCTATAACCAGCACAAACACGGCTGCAAGTCCAAACAGCATATTTCTGGTCTTTTTCTTCATTTCTTCAATTCCTCCTGCTTCTTTACTGCCGACTCCGATGTTGTAATCTCTGTTTCAGCCTGTTTGCCTTTCTTCTTTACCTGTCCCTGCTTGCAAACTCTTTAACTGCCAGTTCTCCCTCTGTTGATACATAAGTGAGTGTCCTGTTCCCCGTCTGCATAACTTAACGTAAAATACGAAAGTCCTGTATTGATAAATGCGTTGCATACCACAATTGCCAATGTCATTGTTACCGCTTCAAACACACAGTGTATTCGGATGCTGATGATTCTTGCTGTTCTCTCATTTTTGCTTCGTCCTCTAAACGCAACATCCTCGGTTCTTTAAAAAAACATTCTCTATTCTTAACTTCAGAATTTAATATTCCAGTTCTCTTATATGCTTCACTTGCATCAATGGAAAATTATTCTAATGGCACTATTGGAGGCTTGTCACCTGATTTATCCTATATTTTCTCTCGACATTTCTTATGTTGTCTCAACGCATCAGGACCAGCTGCTCGAAAGAGGTTAACCTATTTCATAATCATACTAGTGTTGGTAATAGCTTCTTATATGGCTAAATCTTGATATGAGATTTCACTTGATAAATATAATTCTACAATAAAAAGCTTTGTTCGAAAGAATATTTCAACATAAAAATACCAATCTCTAATCATTAGATTCTTTGTTCTAACTTTTAGGGATCGGTACACTTTAATCCTACTTTCCATATAATGTTTTTGCCATATTAAGTTGTGTTTACAGATAATTTTAAGAACAAGTTGATAAAATATTAAACTATATGATACCCTATGATTGCAACTCAATAGGATTCACACAATCTGTATCTTAGCTGTAGGTAAGCATATATCTGCAGCCCTTTTTCTTATATAGTTTTCCACATAATTCGATTATCAAAATATACTCCATCCCACATAAATTGTACAATGTACGAATCATTAGGATTAGGAAATTCTTCTGGATAATCTTTTAAAAGTTCTTCTACGATTGTTTCAATTTCATTCTCACTTTCGTTCTTGTAAAGAATAATATATGGCTTCTTTGTCATCCGAACACCTGGTCCATGTATAATTCGGTAAGCACCAGTAAAAAATCTGTCATCTTGCCCTTTCTGTGTATGCAGAATCACAGCATCTTTTGTTGTCATAAATATCTTTTTATTAAGGCAAATCATTTTATTCAATGCTGGTGCAGATGCGTTAAAAATTCCTTTCTCTCCATTGTCAAAAGTAATTTTTTTCACAAGCTGTGAAAATTCAAATTTATTTGGTGGATAATCTGGCCACTTACATAGATTTAAAATACAATTTAAGAATCGATAGGTTCCCTTCCAGTTTTTCATTGTGGCACTTGCAAGATCACCACCAAAATTCCAAAAAGTTATAATAGCATTAATTCCAAGGTAAAGAATATTTTCCATTGATAATTTTCTTTGCGATGTAGCTGCTTCTGATACATCACGAAGATCAATTAAATCATATTCATCTATATGTCTTAAGTGCTCTCCGCTTGCATCCAAGAATGTATAAACTGGATCAGCAACAAGTCTTTTATTAATTATTTCTAACATTTTTGAAGCCATTTCAGCAAGTTCTGCAACGCCATCATCTGTAGTTTTTAATTTGGATGGATATTCTTGACAAAGTCTTGAGACATATCTTAATACATCCAAAATAGTTTCATTTGCATATTCAGGGTGTTCGATGTAAATCTGATTGATAGCCTTAAGTGATAATACTATTCCGTTTTCAGCAAATAAATTGGAGGCTATTGCAGACGCAATATGATCATCTGTATTCAAGTAATGTTCTATCATAGTACGCTCTACTATATAACTATCGGATGTGTTATACATTTCCGCTTCTGACTTAATCATCCCATCCATCAAAACAGGATTCTGAAAAGAAATAAGCTTTTTCTGAGGATTCTTACCCTCATTACTAAAAATTCTTAACATATGAAATTTTCCTTTCTATATATATTTTTTCAAGAATATCTTTATGATATCTATGAGATATCTTTAAGATATCTATATTATAATACTAGATTTCAAAAAAGTCAAACATACTTTCAAATTTTTTTAAGCCATTTTAATCCTATACAATATGACTTAAGTTAACATATTTTATCAGCTGAATAATACATTTCAAATGTAAACGCTCCAACCCATGTACCTACAAATACTCCGAAAAATTTGATATAACCATAATAATCCAGTTGCACAAGTTGTACGATTTTAACAAATTGTACAATTCGTACAATTATCACAAATTTTTCAGGAGGTTATAATTATTGAATGCTAAAGAGCTGGAAACACAGCACAATCTTAAAAAGTGGGCAGCTATAATAAAAGAATGCCGCTCAAGCGGCATGAAGATACTTCAGTGGCTTGAGATAAACAACATATCAAAAGACCAGTATTACTACTGGCAGAAAAAGCTTAAAGAAACATGTATTGATACTTTTGAAAGACAGGCAGCTACATTTGTGGAACTTCCTGTAACTAAAGAAGTCCCGGCATCAACAGAATTAACTGTTACACATACTATATGTGAAAACAAAAGTGATGGCTGTTCTTTTAAAGATAATACAATAGCTGCTGTAATAAAAACCAATGGAGTTACATTTGAAATCACTAATACTGCTACACCTGATTTTATAAAAAATCTTATAGAGGCATTTAACCATGCTTAATGATGCAGCCGGTTTTAAACGCATATTTATAGCAGCCGGCTACACGGATTTACGGAGAGGAATAGACGGACTTGCAGGAATCGTACAGTATCAGTTTGAACTTGATCCACACGATAAAGATACAATCTTTTTATTCTGCGGAAGAAAGAATGACAGGATAAAAGCACTTCTATGGGAAGGTGATGGATTTCTGCTTATGTATAAAAGGGTTGAAGAAGGCAGTTTCAAATGGCCAAGAAATGTAACAGAAGCATTGGAGATAAATGAGCATCAGTTTGAACAGTTAATGAAAGGCTTTGAGATTATAGCAAAACGCCCGATTAAGCCACAGGATAATCCTGGAACACTAATGTAAGCATTGTGCAGAAAGTAGATTTTTTATAATATAAAAAGTTTTCAAAACTATAATCGTGACAGAAAATATATGGATTATCCACTAAATGCAGGACATAAAAGAATTAATACATCCCTGTGTCCTGCCTTATGTGGATAATAGTTCTAAAGAACCAGAAATACCGGCTTTTTAGAAGTGTTATCCACCGTCATAATGACGAATCAGACAAATGCCATGAGTGGCATAATAACACGATTTCTGCTATACTTAATGCCAGGAAAAGGAGTATGTGGTTATGGAGATTAAGTATACAGAGGAAGAATTAAACAGCATAGATAAGTCACTTCTTATCAAGATGTTTCTTAATCTGCAGAACCAGATGGAAACTCTTACAGTAGAAACGAAAGCACTTAATGATAAGATGCAGAAGTTGATGGAACAGCTGGTGCTTGCCAATAATAACAGGTTTGGAAGAAAGACAGAAAGAATGTCTGATACGAACCAGATATGTTTTATGGAAGTAGATGGAAAGATTGTATTCTTTAATGAAGCGGAAGCAGTGTCTGATCTTGATGCAAATGAGCCGGAAGAACTGGAAATAAATGCCATACATGGAAAGAAGACAGCCGGCAAACGTGCCATGGATATGGAAGGACTTCCTGTTGAGAGAATAGACCATTACATGACCGAAGAAGAATTAAAAGCAGAATTCGGTGAAAAGGGATGGAAACAGCTTCCTGATACAGTCGTTAAAAGGTATCACTTTACACCGGCTAAGATAACAGTTGATGAGCACCATATAGGTGTATATGCCGGCAAAGAAGACGGACATATGAAGCGTGCACCACATCCAAAGGGATTACTGCCATCAAGTCCTGTAACGCCATCACTTGCAGCGGCAGTCATGAATGGCAAATATGTAAATGCTGTACCTTTATACAGGCTTGAAAAAGAGTTTGAGAGATACGGGCTTGCCATAACACGCCAGAACATGGCTAACTGAATGATACGTCTTGCAGATGAATATCTTGGAGTAATGTATGATTATCTTCATATGAAGCTTTATGAATTTCATGTAATCCAGGCAGATGAGACTCCTGTGCTTGTAAACAAAGACGGCAGACCAGCCGGTTCCAAGAGCTATATGTGGGTATACCGTTCAGGATATATGTATCCAGATGAGCAGATAGTCCTGTATGAATACCAGCGTACAAGAAATGCTTCACATCCAAGGCAGTTTCTAAAAGATTATTCCGGGGTATGTGTAACTGATGGTTATCAGGTATACCATACAGTAGAAAAGGAACTGGAAGATCTTAAGATAGCCGGATGCTGGGTACACTGCAGGCGAAAATTTGATGAGGCATTAAAGGCAGTTCCAAAGGCTGCCCAGAAAGAAAGCCTTTCATATCTGGTAATAAAACAGATACAGGCAGTCTACCGTGAAGAGGATAAGCTGAAAGAACTCAGACCAGAAGACAGACTTAAGCAGCGTCAGGTGGTAATAAAGCCACTGGTTGATGCTTTATTTGCGTACCTTAAATCAAACGAAAGAAAAGCCAGCACAGCTAAACTGAAACAGGCTGTCACTTATGCACTCAATCAGGAAAAATATCTGAGAGTATTTCTTGAAGATGGTGAAGTCCCAATGGATAACAATGCATCGGAACGTGCAATAAGAGGCTTTTGTATAGGCAAGAAGAACTGGGAAATGATAGATACAATCAATGGAGCTGCATCCTCAGCAATAATATACAGTATTGCAGAGACAGCTAAAGCTAATAACTTAAAGCCTTATGAGTACTTTGAATATCTGCTGACCCAGATACCGGAACATATGGACGATACAGACCACTCATTTCTGGAAGATCTTCTTCCATGGTCACCAAAGCTGCCAGAATACATCAGAAAACAAAAAGACCGTGGTTAACGGTCTTTTAAAAGTCAAGGTACATGGGTTGGAGCGTTTACAATTTTTTGATAAATTTTCCAAAGACATTTTCAAACAAACGCAAAACGACGATACCGCATGGATTTCTCTTTCCATACAGTACCGTCCTATATCAATTATTATCACTTCATTGTCTTTGCCAGGGAAGTAAGCAATGCTGCCATTTCCGGATTTGCCAGTACCTTCATCAAAAGCTCTGCATCCACTCCGTCTGGCACTTCAATCTTCTTGCTATCGCCTTTATCTTTCTTCATCTGTGGATTCAGATTTTCCTTATTATAAAAGGCATTTTCCATCATCTCTGCATTTTTTCTTCTATCATCGTCTATGATATGACCATATACTTCTGTTACCATATCTGCCTGTGCATGTCCGGAATCTCCCTGAACTGCCTTGATATCTCCGCCACTCAGCTTCAGCTTATACGTTACACTGGTATGACGCAGACTGTGAAACACTACATCCGGCAGTCCCAGTTCATCTATAATATCCTGCATTTTATTTCTCAGATGCTGTCTCCGATCGGCAGCCCGAAAGTAGTTGCCATTACAAGGTTGTAATCATGATACTCATTACCCAGGGCAGCCTATATTTCATTCTACGGACACAACAGCCGCAAGATATCCTGCGACTACTATATTGATGACCGGATGCTGCTGCCGGAAAATGCGAAGGCATAGGACCTGTGATCGGTGCTATGCCTTATTTTCTACCAATATTAATTAACTAATGGCAACCTTAAATAAGTATTTGTTTCATATTTACTTGCATAATTTGGAATATAGTCTAAATAAAAAGTCTGTGGAATTCCAATTGCAAGCATCGCCTCTTCGTTTCTATATTTAAGCATTATTAGAAGATCATTCTCATAAAGACCTAATCGAAGCATATTAAAGCACTCACTATTTTCAGAATTTCTTTTAGAAAGTTGAACTTGCTTTTGTGTACGTTTTCCAAGTGTTACATACCCGCTAATTCTCTCTAACATTTTAACATCCGAAATACTAACTGGCTTATTTAATAAATATTGCAAATTACTTTCAGAAACATATACTTTCTTTCTATCAATTCTTTTATTATCCATTTCTACAAATTCACTATCATTATAAAAAAAATCAATAGCTTCGCCTGTTATAGCAATATGCGTTTGATGACTGGATCTATCAGATTTATTTTTTATCATAACATTTGCATTTGCTAAACGAATAGAAATCATTTCTTTAAATGTCTCGTTTGAAAAGTAGCGTTCAACAAATAAATTATTGTATCCTAAATCAATATAATAATCTTGAACCAACCTCAATAACATATCATATGCTGCCATTCTTTATCCCTCCGATTCTATTGCTTCTTTTACAGCTCTTGCAATTATTTCTCCCAATAATGGTGGTACTGAATTTCCCACTTGCATATATGTTTTCGTATAGGAACCTCTAAAAAAATAATCATCTGGAAAAGACTGTATTCTCGCAGCTTCCCTCGGCGTTAATCCTCTTGCTTGACTAGGATGTATATACATATTACAATCAAATTTCATATGCGCTGTAATAGTTTTGCAAGGCTTGTTTGGTTCTAATTTAAAATATTTATCTTTAAATATCTTTTCTCGTCTCTTGTATGGCATAATATCAGTAATTTTAGGATCTGCAGAGTTATTTCCTGGCATTAATCTTGTAAAAATTTCAATATCTCGTTCATTATTATATCTGGCCTTATGATTTAGTAATAGTATCTGCTTACGTCCTTCATTAATACAATTTATATATTGATTTGTCGTCATATTATAAGTATTAAATGTATATCCAGACAATTCATCTTCTTTTTCCGTACTATTTGGAATCCTTTTCGCTTTAAGCTTTGGCATATTTTCTATAGCATCTTTAAGCACCACACTTATAGTTCTACTTGCCATTTCAAACACTCGCTTAAATACAGTTTCATTATCAATTCCTAGACGATTACCAATAAAAATTACCCTTTCTCTATTTTGTGGGACACCAAAATCTTTTGCATTCAAAATATATGCTGTTGCTGAATAACCAATATTATTAAAATCTTGAACAATTTGTTGCCTAACATTTAACATTCCTCTTACATTTTCCATAACAAAGAACTTTGGTTGTAATATACTTATAGCATGAACAAAGCTCTTATATAAATGATTTCGAGGATCATCTATAATTCTTTGACGATTTGCCATACTAAATCCTTGGCATGGGGGGCCTCCTGCCACTACATCAACTGTTCTATAACGAGACAGCTCCTCTATTTTATTTAAAACATCATTAATATCACCTGCTATTATATGTTTTTCTGGAACTTCTGGATGATTAAATGAAATAGTATCCACACAACATTCTTGAATATCATTTGCCAGACTCATTTTATACCCTGCTCTATGAAATCCCCATGATAATCCACCTGCTCCACAAAAAAAATCCGCATACGTTAGTGCATTTCTTTGCTCTTCCAATATCTGTTGTTCTAATCTATACCTATTACACCATTTAGAAATAACACATCTATCACACCCACTACTTGAACATAACGAAGAAATTAATTTAACATGTGACTTGTACATTTTAATCAAATGTTCTTTTTCTTTATTGTATTCGTCTAATTTTTTCTGTCTTGAAATCTCTTGTGTTTTCTTACATATATTCTTTACTACTTGATCAACATCTTCTTCCGTACTATTATCATTAGGAAATAGCGAAAGTATTCTATTTATTTCTTCAAAATCTTTATGCATTACTGCCTTCCACCTGTTCTAATATACTCTTCGCAATTGCATTAGATACTTTAACCGTAACTGCATTCCCAAATTGTTTATATGCCTGTGCATCAGAAACATTAATTATAAAATCATCCGGAAATCCTTGTAATCTTGCACATTCCCTAGGAGTTAATCTTCTAACTCCTTTTTCTTGTGTTACATAATTATCTTGACAAGCTCTATGCATTTTTGCCATTGTTGCTGTCAATGGTCGAGCAATATCTAAATCTATCTCAGATTTAGCATAATACCCACCTGTTCCATTTGACATAATGGTTTTTAATATTCTTTCGCTTAGGAAATATTTATCATCCACATCATGCTCTAAAATATCCTGTAGCTTACCATTTGGTCCCTTGCCCTCTGGAAACACATAATTAACATCATCCAAAAAACAAACCAAAAATACTCTATTTCTAGTTTGTGGTACACCATAATCTGCACTGTTGAGTTTTGATGCATTAACATGATAACCTAGTTCTTCTAAAGTGCTTTTGATTACCTTAAAAGTTTTTCCGCTGTTATGTGTCAATAAATTCCTAACATTTTCTAGAACAACAACTTTAGGTTGATGCCCTCTGTCTCTCTGATTCTCAATAATCTCTACAACACGGAAAAACAAAGTTCCTCTTTTATCTTCAAAACCTTTTTCCTTTCCCATCATACTGAATGGTTGACATGGAAACCCCCCTATTAAAACGTCATGTTCTGGAATACTATTTATATCCACTTCATTTATATCGGCACATATTGCCTTATTATCGAAGTTTAGATTATATGTTTCTACTGCATATTTATCAAAATCATTGGCCCATACTATATCATATCCAGCTTGATGAAAACCTAAATCTAAACCTCCACATCCACAAAAAAGCGATGCAACTTTCATTATTACCTCTTTCCTAAAAATCCCTCATCTAGCAGCTTTGCTTCAATATTAACTATTCGCTGACACTGTTTCTCCGATGGAATTCTTCCTACATTCATTTTTGTAGCAGCTGATAAAAAACTCATTTCAATTTCATTTAACAAATTTTTTGATTTTCCCCACGAAAGCGCAGCTTCCCAATATTCTTGTCCTTTTGACACAACTTCGGCTTGAACTTGAATACCATTAACTACAATATGCTCACGTCTTCCATTCAGCCTTACTTTTTTTATCTCTTCTTTATCTATAAGTATATCTTCAATACTTGAGCTAATTTCATATTTTTTTGCTTTGAGTGCAATCCAACATTGTTCCTTTTTACACCATTCCGTAACATTTGTAATAGGTCTTTTATCATCTGTAATATGAAGAAATACGAATTTTGTCATTTTTACAAGTTCATCATACAAATTATCAGGTACCTTCTGTTTATCCCAAATCAATCTCATATTTAACTCATGAGCTGGATACTGAACATTTATTAAATAATGTAAATAAGACAACGTATACACAACAATATTTGCTTTATATCCCTTCTCGTACCATTCTTGTTTTGGAACAATTTTATCAATGCATTTAAAAATAATAGCAATTACAACTATATTTCTATAAAACTGTTCATTAAATTGAATGTCATCTTTATCCCATTCTTCAACAATAAAATTAGCAAACTTTGTAAAATTCTTTTGTGCCCCCAAACTTACAAAATATGGATACTCTCTCCATGCATTTTGATACTTTGCTATATCAGTTTTAGTAATTTTCTGCTCCTTCGGATTTTGCATTTGATATTTTTTCTTTTCGGCCTTTGTCATCTTACTTTGTTCTTGTTCATATTGACCTCTAGAGCGCTCATAAAACCAATGGGTTTCATATTGCAAACCATTTACAGCCGGAGCGTATATTCTTCTTGATATCTGCTGCATACGAACATTAAATTCATGGTTTGAAAAGAAATCTGCATCAGATACCTTATTTTGACTATTTGAACCTCTTGAAATTTTAGGAATTAATATCTGCGCCTGCTCATGATTTGGAATAACAGTCAATTTCATTTGTACATAAATTCCTGAAAGATCTGCTTTATCTTTAAACCTTGTATTTGACAAAGAGGCCGTTGTTTGTCCTCCATTAACAATCTGTAGATTGTTAATAGAAGTTATAAAGCTTCCACCTTGTCCAACATTTATTTCCACACTTGTTGCAGTTGCTGAAATTCCATTATTGTACGCAAAAAACATTCTTTTGCTTTCCCCATCAGCTTCAAGAATAGTTTTTCTTATATTTTTGTTAACATTTCCTTTTGCAGACAAAAACGAACGCACATTTCCCTCCAACAAAGTACTTCCATATGTATCATATAAATCTGCAAGTATCTCTCCTGGTATAACACAAAGTAAGCACTTTACATCATCAGTTGACGCATCGCTTGCCTCTAAGCATGGTAATCCATTTTCTGTTAATTCTAAAAAGTTTATTTCTACTGGTTCATGTCCATCACCAGTACTCATTACTCTATAGAGACGTTGCATATCCCAAATATTATACTCAATTGGGATTCCATTAATTTCTCCCTGTTCAAATGAAGAAATCTTTTCACTCATGATTTTATCTGTAACAATAAAAAAACGAAATTTTCTTATTGCATTCTCTAAATTAACAATTCGTTCTACAAAATCATAAACAGGTGTACTAATTTCCATTTCATGTCTGAAATTACCATTTAAGCTTCCATCAAGAAATGTATTTATTTTTTCAAACAACGCCTTTGCTTCTGTTAATGTGAGCGTTGAAATAATGTCCTCGCCTTCAAAATCAGCTATAAAAATTGACATAGAACAATCATAATCATCAAATGAATATGCATCCACTCTATAATTCTTTCTGCCAAACTTTCCAATGTCAAAACATTCTTCAAAGTCAGAAATAACATTTAGATCTTGAAGATTTTCTAATATGCATTTTACAAATGTTGCTGCTGTTCCTGACATATCTGCAGCTGCAAGCATTTTTACATTCTCCAAATAGTCTTTTCTATAATCTACTAATTCCATATATCAGCTTCCTTTATCTTCCATGGCTCTATTCCAACAAGTGACAGATCGTACTTTACTCCTACTATTTCCGAAGGAACATTTTCTGTTACTAATCTCGGAAATTTTTCATTAACATTATAGTATGCAATCCCATTTAATGTGAAATAAATATCATTATATATTTTTTTATCAACAAATCCCAATGATACCAATTTTTCTTCAAACATTCTACTTGCTTCTGGTGCATTAGATAGTACTTCTCTCATATTATTGATTTGATTCAATATTGAAATACCCTTATCATCAATCTTAGACGCCTCATCTATAAAATAAATAATAAGATTACCCTTAATATCCGTTTCCAACTGATTTAATGATGATATTGTAACTTTATCTTTACCTGTTGAAATTGCCTTTATTTCAAACCATTTATTATTTAAGATAAAATCTCTATCTGCACCATTAGGTCCCATCCATGCACTAATAACCTTATCTTTTGATATTCCTTTTTCAATCAAATAATTCGCAAAATTCAATTCACCTGTCAGTCCCTTTAATACACTTATAGATAAAGTTTCATGCATAGATGCAAAAAGCTTCTGCCACGCTAAAAAACGTGATGTAACACGATTAATCCCCTCCTGCTCGGAATTTGATGTGTATGTATTCTCTACCAAATCCAAACATAATCTTGCAAAAACATCTTGGTTATTACTATCAACAGAGGAAATTTGTGTAGCCCACCTTCCATCTTTTCTTTTATTTTTTTCTACATCAAGTGCCTTACTTGATCTCATTTGTGCCGGTTCAACTACTGTAATAAGTACAAGCTGATCGTATCCTTTTTCATTAATACCAACAAAAAAATCTAAAGGATGATTTGGATCTACTCTTTGCATATAGCCCTTTTGATTCTTTAAATCAGACCACTTTTCAAGAAAATCATTAGTCGTCATTTTCATCATCCTCCTCAAAGTTCCTCATATTTTGTTCACTGACTCTGTTTAAAACATACTTAACTTTTTGACTTTCACGTGCTGCTCCTTCGTATTCGCCTGGAAATCCCAATCCTAATCCTATAACAGGAACATCTCCTAATAAATTAATTGATGCCTTATCCGAGTTGATTTTTCGTCCACTTCCATCAGCTTGTTTTTGCAGTTGCTGCTTATCAATTTTAATAATATAAATAAGTAATACTGGTTCTCTTTTAACTCTCAGATATGGCTTATCTGGAATTTTCACTTCAGGTTTTTCTTTATGAAACTTTTCTTCTATCTCTTCCCTTTTTTTCTTTGTAAGTCCATATTTTGTTGCTCCTGGCACTCCAACACGTGCTCTTTGCCCAGATATAAGCAAGCAATTTTCATCAGTAAGCATCACTCTACTAGAATAATGTATTTTGTTATTCACATCTTCATTATTTATGTATTTTTCTTCAACCAAGTCTCCACTACCACCAATTATTGCAACTGTCCACTTAGGATACTCTGTTGAATTATTAATATGCATTGACAAATCCGTAGAATTAAATGGAATATGTCTAGGATGAGAAACATATGCTGCTATGTATTTTGCAATAATTTCTTTATCAACGCCCGAGTATATCACCCTATTATTTTCGTAATTTAGCTCTTCTTTATAATAATCTGGATTATTTGCCAATTCTGATAATAAATCATTTGTAAGCTCTAAATTACAATTAATACATTTTTGCATATTGGCAACAAGCTTTGGCGTTTCAACTACTTCAGCTGCAAGTGAAATCCACTGTTCAACCGTTGTTGTTGCCCTCATTTTTGATCTAGCTGTAACAAATAGTGATGTCATGTTTTGTTGTACTTTTAACCCAAACTCTTTAGGTGTCAGTCCTATACGACGCATCTCAACTATTTCATCTCTAAGCTCATCTGTTGCATTTGAAATGTATTCATACCAACCTATTGCCGCTGGTTCCATCCATATCTTAAACAATTTATCATAACCATTACGATAACCAAACCATCTTCCCATCTGCATTAATGTATCATACATCTGAGAATTACGATCAAAATAACTTACACTAAGACCCTCAAGTGTCAATCCCCTTGATAAACTATTTCCTCCAACCGCAATCACTCTTAATCCAGTTTCTTTATATGGTTCATAATCTAATCTCTCAACGCCTTTTTCCTTAGCCTTTTGATTTACCAACCTTACTACAATTGGCGCCGTTGACTCATAAAGATTACTTAAAATTTGTTCCCATTTGATACCCGTTTTTTCAAGCAACTGATATTTCTTCCATACATTATGAAGTTCCTTAATTTCGTTACATTTCATTGCATCTTCATATGGTAATTTACTATATGATTGTATCTTTGTTTGATACTTATTAACGTAATCACATACCATATCAAAAACTTGATTTTGAACATTTACAAATTGACTCACATTAATAAACATTGACCGATGGGATTTTTTATTTCCAGTCAAATCTTGAACTACATTAACTAAAAGAAAATACTTTAGTGCTATTTTTAAAGTATTGGGTAAGTAAGGAACTATATGTCCTGATTTAGCTTTAGATCTAAAAACATAGGTTCCATGATTAATATCTATATCTATATCATCAATGTATTCTAATGCATCCCTATATTCACCATCTTCAGCAAAAATCTTTCTTGCTCCTATATAATGAGTTGGCGCCGAAAGAGCATATATAAAATCACTAGGAAACAAATTAAACTCATCTGTTCCCTTATCCAACTCTGGATCAATGAAAATATTTGCAAACGGCGTTGCAGTTACGGCTACATAAGTTGACCTATTGAATAATTTTAGCACTTCGCAAATAGCTTTGTTTATAGTTGTTGGATCTTTATCTGGCTTATTAGTATTTACTGATGCATTATCAGCTTCGTCATCAATTAATAACAAAGGTAAATCAATCTTATCACCAATATGATCTGTATTTCTTGTACTTAACCAAGTTGCAAGATTTTCCAATACACTTTTATTTTTTTTCAAAACAAGAATAACTGGCTCTTGTAATCCTTTAATTGTAAAATTTAATGATTGTAATTTTGATGAACTAAAGTCTGATAATACATCCGTAAACTGATATGCTGTCCTGTTACTGTCAATACATCCAACACCAATATATTTCTTTTCTGGATTTTTCTTAAGAACATTTCTGCTATTTAGACCTACAAACCCTGCGTCAACCCTCTCTTGTGTTTGTTTACGCAATCCCTCAATAGTTCCTGTAAGTAATATAATAATTTTATATCCAGCATCTGCTGCCTTATTACAGAGTGCTAAATAATTAGATGTTTTTCCCGATTGGATATCCCCAAGCACTAAACCTTTCCTTTTCCATCTACCTTCTTCAGCTGGATTTCCGCACAAATCAAGAATATCATCACTTACCTTCCCTAATGTATCAATTACATCTGTTTTCCACCCTTGATCTACTTCCAAATATTTGTAATACCTATTCCAGTAGTAAAAATCAATTTCAGCTTTTCTACTAGATATCCATGGATGATATGTAACATCATTAACTACACTATTTCCTAAATCCATACGAACTTTATAACTAGCTTGTAACTGTTTTTCTATATAACTCTTCTCTTGCGAATCCATAGGCATCAATTTTGACACGTCCTCAATGGCCTGTTTTATGTCTTCCTCTGTCGGATTAACATCACCTATTTTAGACTTAATCATCATTCTCGTCATATTTTCACAAATACCTAAATCAGCCATTAATCTTTTCCTCCTTACAAATCTGTTCTATTTCCTGCATGTAATTTAAAAAAGGCTCTACTGTTTCAAAATTTTTCATTGTCAACTCTAAATGTTCATCTTTAATCGCCTGTTTTATAATCTGACGAGCCATTAATACAACTCTTTCTTTTTCATCATTCTCTTTATCTCTCACTATCTTGGTATCAGAATGCATATCCATATGAAGATTGTTAAATGGTAAATTATTTTGTACTGTTTCTAAATACTTTCTCAACAATTTTCTATCTTCTGGTTCTAATCTATCTTCGATTAATTCCAAAGCTGGATGTTCCATATTTACGATATATCTAACACCATCCCTGGTCTCAACCTTGTCCCAAACATGAATAATTCCATCTTTTACTTCTTTTTTTTGCCTAAAAGACCATGTTCTCTTACTTCCTGCTGACATCGTACCTACAAGCTGTTTCAATCTTGTCTTTACTATTTCTGGCGGATATGCTGTTGACTTCTTAATATCTAAAGTCCACAAATCATCTAATGAATTAGGTATATCTACTCTAACTCTTGTTAATTTTGTAAACTCATCCATTCGAATTAATTTAAACCACGTTCCCCACGTTATTAATCTTTTATTTCTATATATGTAAAATCCTTGGAGATTTCTAAGACCATCTTTACCACCATATTTTTCTAGTTCGTCTTTTGACATATTTGAAGGATGCGGTAATAAATATGGACGTATAATTACCTTTCCATCTCTTCCTGGTATTTCAATCTTTTCATCATCCATCACAATAGAACTCTTAGCAACAAAAAATGGATCAAATGGGACTAATGCAACCCTATTAATATATATCCTTAATTTTTTCACCCCATCACCTGATAAAAATCTATGAAAAACTAATTCAAGATGTTTTTTAACTTCTTGCATTTTTTTTTCTAATGCTTGCTCAAATGTCACACTGCCAGATTTAACTTTATCTAAATTTTGCCATACAACTAACGTTCCAGATTCTAACTTTTTTAAATCATCAGAATTTGGTAGTTTATTAATCTCTTCTTGACTTAGTTGTTCTAAACTCCATTTCTGTGTATCTAGAATATGATCTAGATTCCATCTACGTCCAACAATTTCTGAATTCTGCTTAGAAACCACACTCAGACTTCTACATTGTGATAAAGAAGCCGTCTTCATTCCCAATCCATATCTACCTAAATCATCAGCATTCCTCACTTCACTTGGACTTGCAGTTCCATATCTCATTGCCTCTGTTATTTGAAAATCGTCCATACCAACTCCATCATCGCAGATTACAATAAATGGTTTTGATATACAATTATAATAAATCCATATATTTGTTGCTTTTGCTGCAATGCTGTTATCAATGACATCAGCAACAGCTGATTCCATTGAATATCCTATAGCCCTCGTTGACTCCATTAACACTGGTGCGAATGGAGGGCACTCTATATCCTGTAATTTCATATCCTACTCCGTTGTATAATTTTCTGTGTTATGTAACATTTCAAAAAAGAGATCATAGTCATCTATTACTAACTCTTGTGTACTACCTTGAAATCCAGATAGTACTCCACGTTCAATAAGAACTTCAATAGTCGCTTCTATATTCGGTTTATCATCATACAATTTATATATATCTTTCTTTGAAAAGCATACCTTCTTATCATACAAAGCTTTTATATCATTTAATATCCTCTTTAATAATTCAGAACTTATCATATATAGTGGTTTTACATTCACAGATGAAAACCATTTCAAATATCGTTCTCTCTGATTTTTATACCACTCTTTACTAATACAATACTTTAATCCTCTTATTACTATAGGCTTTGTCCAATATCTAACATATCCATTTGCATCAAATAGTTGACTACGTATTTCTCTGTTCTCATCAATTGAAACCAAAAATGGCAATTTCAAGCCAAAAACATTTCTTGAATATTCTGCTGATAGCAAATTTTCTATCATTTCAGTTGAAAGCTTATCTTGTTCAACTAAATCTTCAAATGTTCTTCGAATTAGTTTTCCAATCTTTTCTTCATCAAAAGACTTTCTCTCTTCTTTTAATGAACTGCTTTTCCCTTCTACGATAGGAACCATATTTATTCCTGCATGTTCCCTATACTCAGTATGCATACAATAAACAATATCGCTTTCTACTTGGTCAATCCAATTTATGCTTTCGTTAACTTTATTACACCAATCATAAACTTCATGTGAATGATTAATATTAGAATTATTCTTTGATAATTTTGCATAATATGAAAGAGCTCGTTTAAATTTCCTAACAAATCTAGAAAAATTCGGATCAAATGTACTCTTATCCTCAAGTCCCATATCATATATATATTGAATTACTTCTTCTGATTTAGTAATAACATGTGTTGAAACTATATCTACACAATCCAGATGTAATTTTTCTTTATCATTCGAATATTTATGCCATACTTCTTTTACTAAAGGTCCACCATTATCCATAGCCTTTCTTTTATATCGCTCATCAAGCGACATAAAATTTGCCAACCTCATTCTTATTGCCCCTGGACTTCTAAATTTATTAGGCTTTTCCTCATAAAAATCTAATGCATTTAATAGTTTACTTAATCCAATGATTTCCTTAGTCGAATTCGACATTTTAGTTAGCCATTTTATATCTTTATTTAGATACAAATCCAATACCAACATAATTTCGCCTTCATGCCAATTCGGATTTTTCATCATCTCACCCCATTCTCTATAACGCATCATTTGTTTTTATGTATTTTCCTATCTTTATCCTATTATCTTTAGGTTTTACTGCTTCTTCAGGAATTAGCCAATAAGTTCCTGCCTTATACGCTCCATTTATTCTTCCTTCGGCGCAAAGTACTCTAATTCTTCTTTGTTTTATTGCCCATTTTTTTGCTACTTGACTAATTGACAAATATCCCATATAAATCCTTCCTATTGAAATAAAACATGTGCAATATTAACAATATAATTTTAACCCAACATCAGCATATAATCAATTTGATTCTACATTAATTTAATATTTTCGACCTTTTTCTACATAATCATATCATCAATTTGAAAATTCTGCTTCACCACTATAAATGAAACTTTCAAATATGTCTATTATTCAATAACAAAACAAATTCAGAATTCATATAAGATGCTACTATTTATCTTGCGCTTAAAACTTCTCTTTTTTCTGACTTTTTTAAATTTACTATGTTCCGCATCTCCTTCGCCTGTTTTATCTTTTCTTTTACAGAAGCCTTCTCCATTTTTTCTCCTGCTCCTTCTCTTTCAGGTACTGTTCCGCTGATTCCAAATATTCTGCCAATGGCCCTGTTTTCTCTTCTGTAATAGGATTGATGTCTACCTCAACACCAGCAATCTCAAACGTCTCCTCATGAAGAATATTGAATAAGTCATCTTCTCTTATGCTGCCCTCATATGATACAACCACATCCAGATCCGAACCATTTTTCTCAATTCCTCTGCATCGACTTCCAGACAATACAACATTTTCTATCTTCGCATCTATATCATAATCAATAATCTTTGCATGAATATACTAAGATACCATCTGCTCAATTTCTCCGGCTGTCATACCATCCAATAAATGAAAATTCATGTCTGTCTTTTTACGAAAATCCGCAATTACTTTATCTTCCATCTTGTCTCCCTTTCTTAAAATGGCGGCGCACTAAGGCCGCAATCGTTGTTGCTTCGCAAGTTAGAAAGCAGTGCCCTCGTACGTACGTGAGCACGTTTTGCTTGTTGGAGGCACATCCCCAATCCCCTTAGAATGTTATCTTCGATGCCAAGCTGCGCCCTCGCTTTGTGAGTGCTGATACATTCCTGCTTCGCCGGAATTGCAAAAAAAGTGAGCAACCATCAATTTTCATTTTGATGGTTGCCCGTAAGTTTATCTCTGCTGCTGTCGCTTTTTTTAAGGTCTTCCTCCTGATTCCATGTCTGCTGTGCAGCATAGAAGAATTCCACATTTTGCTTCGCAATATGATAATCCCGCATCTCTTTTTTTATTTTTTTGTACTCGCTGTAAGCTGCTTTTTTCTCGGAAAGCAGTCGTGCAAATTCTTCATTCAAATTTTTTACCTTCGGAATTTTTCCGTCCGGAAGTTTTGAAAATGCTTCCTTTGCTGACTTATGAAGAATGATTTCATCACGATGCGCCTCATAGAATTTTTTGCTGTAACCGGATTTTCGATACGCAATGTATGTATCTCTGGTCTTTGCATAATTTATAATATGAGTTTTGAACACCTTGTTCTGTGCCATCTTTTCTTCAGCATCTTTGATGATTTTCATAAGTTCATGATATCTGGCCGAGCTTCCATCTACCAAAGCATCCAAAGTTTCCTTATCGTGAATATCGTGCTGCTGCAAAAACAGAATGGACTCGGCAAACTGTTTTACATTATATTTTTTCGCCCAGCGGACATAACCGCCATTCTTTCCCTGAGCCATCTTCTCCTAAATATCCACCACCAGGTAAAAATTCCGTTTTTCTGATTTTACAACTTTCTGATCAAATGCTTTTTCATTTTTCTCTGGTAAATCTTTCTCCCCGGCAATTATCTTTTTCAGATTTTCTTCCGTATAATCTTCTCTCAGAGAACGGGATCTGATAAAACGCATCTGCTCTTTTCCACATATTGCAGTATGCTTTCCACGTTTAATCTCATACCCTTCCTGCTGTAATAATTTCAGAAGTTCTTCAAAATCTGCCGGCTTCTGCTTTAGGCATTTCAGAATATCTTCCCGGATAACATCCCGCATACTGGTCTGTTCCGGGTACTTTGTTCTCCGCTGTCGCTCACTCGGTTTTACCTTCGGAATAATGGAAATTCCATGCTCCAGACAGATAATGTTGCTGAGTCTCTGCAATGCAATTCCCGAAAACCAGAAGTCACGAAACTTCCGGTCACAGTCCAGATTGGTGGAATTGAAAATGATATGATTATGAATATGTGCCCGGTCCACATGCGTTGCCACGATAAATGCATGCTTCCCTTTGGTGAATCTCATACCCGTTTCATACCCTACTTCATTTGCTTTCTCCGGTGCGATTTCTCCCGGCTTGAAATACTGGCGGATCTGATATGCAAGCACATCTCCCTTAGGCTGCCGCCATGTTTTATGCAGATATTCTTTTTTCGCCTGCGCGAATTCCAGAACAACCAGCTCCGGATTACACTGATAAGATGAGATATATTTTCCATCCTCTGTCTTGTCCCCATTCATTGCATAATCTGTTCTGTCTTTCAGGCACTGCATCACGCTCCGTCCTTTGTTCTGATGCATTGCTATCAGTTTTGTTGCCGCCATTCTCTCACCTGCCTTACATAATTGCTGTTAATCTGTCCAGCACTTTTCTCATTTCATGTAATATTTCCTTCTGATTATTTTTCGATTTTTCAATATCCTCATGGTAAATGATTCCTGCTTCATTTGCTTTTTTGCATACTGATTCAGATTATTTCCTAATATCTGTAACAGTCTAACTTTTAAGTCAGACAAATCCATCACAATAACATATCCATGAATTGACATTCTCACCAGATAAGCTGTGAGGCCGGAAATACCAGCCTCCTCCATTCGGTCACGAATCTTCATAAGCTCATCTTCTGTAACTCGCAGCTCTATCCTCTTTGATCTTTCTACCATTACTGAAACTCTCTTTCAAAACAACATCCCGGAATCGGTTTTCTCTCTGGAACAGGAGGCTGTGGTGTTGTCTGCCTGGTCTGTTCTTTCAGTTTCTCCAATACGGATTTCTTATCTTCCGGCACAATCTCCAATGTTCCTGCTGCCGGATTCTTCCGATACTTCTACCTCATGTTCTCCATGAACCTCATCCCACTTTTTAATTTTTCTTGCTTTTGCCTTTTCCATGCTTTGCTTCTCCCTTCTCAAAATTCAGTTCAAACACCGCTCTCTGGTTTTCATCAACAGTCATCACAACCGTAGTGTTATAAGTATTTCCGGTCTTCTTTGACTTGCATCCTTTCAACGCTACCTTTCCATCTGTCAGAAGTTTAATGGCTGTCTGCTTGGTCATCTTCTTTCCAAATGCTTCAAAAAATCTGTTCTGCTTCCAGAGTACAAAGTTGCATCCCCTGTTCTCACAGGAATATCCTTTCTGTCTCTCAATCACATGCTGACCACAGCAGGGGCATATTCCGATTTCTTCCATTGCCGGATGCATGAGCACTTCTGCATCTTCGATCACCTTATAGGTCTTTACCAGATCTGTGATCATATTTTCAATCTCACTCATAAATTCTGTGTCCTAAAAATTCCCCTTCTCTACATCAAGAAGTTTCTGCTCCCACTCTGCTGTCATGGATGGCGACTGAATCTATTCCGGCATGACCGTGATCAGCGCTACTCCCTTATGAGTCGGCATAAGATATTTTGTTTTCTTATTACCTTTTCTCTCTACAAATCCGATACGCACCAGCTTTTCAATGGTTGCTGCCCTTGTCGCTGATGTTCCGATTCCTTTTCGTTCTGCCTCGTCCGGCATCTCGTCAGCTCCGGCACGTTCCATTGCTGAGAGAAGGCTGTCCTCGGTAAAATGTTTCTTTGGTGTAGTCTTTCCTTCCTCCATCTTTGGATTCTGTAAAGGATATGATCTACCATTTGTCATAGCAGCAATACATGCCAACATCTCAGCATTCCCTCTTTTGTCCTCATTTTCCTCTTCGGAATCTGTGCTGTCTGCTTTGCTTCCTATGATCCAATCCTGAATCTCTCTCCATCCTTTTTTCCTAATATTTTTCGTTTTTGCCCGGAATACTGTATCTGCACAGGTAAATTCCACATCAACTTCATTTCTCACTGCTGCATCCCCAAGAGCTGCTAAAAGTCTGGCGGTAATAAGGCTTAATACCTTCTGCTCTCCAGATGGAAGTTCACCGAATTCTGCATCCGCTACATTTACTGTAGGAATGATTGCATTATGGTCACTGACCTTGCTGTTGTTGATCACCTGCTCTGCATGGACTGGCACATTCTTTGTAAAACCAAATTTATGTGCCATCTTCTGTGCAAGGTTCGGAATCATTCCTGCCATGTCCTCTGTCAGAAATCTGCTGTCTGTTCTCGGATATGTTACCAGCTTCTTTTCATACAGACTCTGCGTATAATCAAGTGTCTGCTGTGCCGTGAATCCCAGATACCTATTGGCATCTCTCTGTAATGCGGTCAGGCTGTATAACTGTGGTGCCTTCTCCTGTTTATCTGCCGGATCTATCTTTGTTACCTGTGCTGTCTTCTCTTCTTTCAGTCTGTTCAGGATTTTCTCAGCATCCTGCTTACTCTCAAATCGATCAGAAACAGCGGTAATGCCTCCGCAGCTGATGGAAACCTTGTAGATTGGTTCCGGCTTAAACCCATCAATCTCCGCCTCTCTCTGTACAATCATGGCAAGTGTCGGTGTCATGACTCTTCCTACATTCAGCGTCTATCCATACAGGGTAGAAAATAATCTTGTCGCATTCATTCCTACGATCCAATCAGCCCGCTCCCTGCAGAGTGCTGCCTGGTAAAGATCATCATATTCCCTGCCATTTTTCAGATTAGAAAAGCCATCCGAAATCACCTGGTCTTCCATTGAAGAAATCCATAAGCGCTCGAATGGCTTTTTGCATTTTGCCTAATGATATACAAGACGGAAGATCAGCTCTCCTTCACGTCCGGCATCTGTTGCCTCTACTAATCCTGTTACATCCTCTCTCTCCATCAGCTTTTTTAAGATGTTAAACTGCTTTCTGATCATAGTTGCAATCTGATAATTCCATTGTGATTGAAGGATTGGGAGATCATCATATCTCCACTTTTCGTATTTCTCATCATAAGACTCCGGGGATGCAAGCTCCACCAGATGTCCCACACACCAGCTGACAATATATCCATTGCCCTCCAGGTATCCATCTTCTCTCTTATCAGCACCAATCACCTTTGCGATGGACTGTGCCACCGAAGGCTTCTCGGCGATTACTAATTATATGACATTTCATTCCTCCTTTTGTGGTAAAAAAATAGCACCTTAACCTTTGGGGCTAAAGTGCTGTGTAAAACGATTATTAAATTGTTTATGAGTCAGATAAACTGGAATTTTGGCATTTCTACAAGTACCAATATGAGTGCATTCCACATAAATATGTTTT